>Ga0164290_1001084_pt1 | contig 54428 bp, 61 predicted proteins | sample Micstemetagenome_FD_108782 | JGI IMG/M metagenome (GOLD analysis project Ga0164290, IMG submission 108782) | Contaminated culture microbial community from soil near Moab, Utah, USA - Microcoleus steenstrupii SON62 (Illumina Assembly) | ecosystem: Environmental > Terrestrial > Soil > Soil crust...
CGAGAAGCGGAAGCCGAGGTCGGCCAGCTTGGCCATGTTGCGGGCCTCGACCGCGCCGCGGGCGTCGAAGGTGGCCTGGCCCAGTTCGAAGATCAGGGCCTGGTTGAGGTCGCGGTTCTCCGACAGGAAGTCGAGGAACTGGGGGAAGAAGGTCTCGTCGCCGAGCGAGGACAGGGCGACGTTGCAGAAGACGCCGACCTTGCGGTCCTGACGCGCCAGGCGGCGGACGATCTGGGCGCAGCGGAACAGCAGCAGGTTGTCGATGGCCGGGACCAGGCCCTCGCCCTCGGCGACCGAGAGGTATTCGGCCGGCATCATGACGCGGTCGTCGGCGGCGCGCAGGCGGGTGAAGCTCTCGTAGAAGATGGTGCGGCGCTGGGGCAGGGAGACGATGGGCTGCAGGTAGAGGTCGACGCGGTTCTCGGCCAGGGCCTCGTGGATGGTCTGCAGCAGGGCGTTGGACTGCTGGCGGTGGCGAGCCTCGTAGGTGTTGTCGGGCGTCGGCTGGGAGACGCGCTGGTCGATCGACTCGCTCATCTGCTGGATCAGCGATTCGAGCATGCGGACCTCGCCCGACAGCTGTTCGGTCGAGCTGAGGGCGCCGCTCTCGATGGCCTGGGCCAGTTCGGTGAGCGCGCCTTGCGTCGACTCCATGGCGTCGGCGAGCAGGCGGTGGGCGTCGCGGACCTGATCGATCTCTTTTTTCAGCACGGCGCGCTCGGCCTTGCCGGAGACCCAGGTGTGGATGGCGGCGAGCAGGCCCAGTGTGGCGATGCCGGCGGCCGCGCCCGCGCCGGCGCCGAGGCCCGCGCGCCACACGAAGGCGCCGACCGTCATGGCCAGGAAGATGTAGCCGAAGAGCAGGAAGCCTTGAGTGAGGGCGCGCATGGAAACGGTTGTTCCGCCTTCCCGGATGGAATCGCCCGAGTATCGGGGTATCACGACAAATCGCCTAGCGTTCCTGCACGGATTCTCCCCAAGCTTCGAGGTTAACGATGGAATTGTTCGATCTGACCGGCCAGGTGGCGGTCATCACCGGCTCTTCGCGCGGCATCGGCAAGGCCATAGCCGAACGGCTGGCGGAGCATGGGGCCAGGGTGGTGATCTCGTCGCGCAAGCCGGGGCCGTGCGACGAGGTCGCCGGCGCCATCAATGCGAAGCACGGCGAGGGGCGGGCCATCGCCGTTCCGGCCAACATCGCCTCGAAGGAGGATCTGCAGCGGCTGGTCGACGAGACCAACGCCGCCTTCGGCCGGATCGACATCCTGGTCTGCAACGCCGCGACCAATCCCTATGCGGGGCCGATGGCGGGGATCAACGACGAGCAGTTCGGCAAGATCCTGCAGAACAATGTCGTCTCCAACCACTGGCTGATCCAGATGGTCGCGCCGCAGATGCTGGAGCGGAAGGCCGGGTCGGTGATCATCGTGTCGTCGATCGGCGGCCTGAGGGGCAACGCCCTGATCGGCGCCTACAACATCTCCAAGGCGGCCGACATGCAGCTGGCGCGGAACCTGGCGGTCGAGTGGGGGCCGTCGAACGTGCGGGTCAACACCATCGCGCCGGGGCTGGTGCAGACCGACTTCGCCAAATATCTGTGGGAGAATCCCGAGCTGCTGAAGCAGGTCACCGACCCGGCGCCGCTGAAGCGACTCGGCCAGCCCGACGAGATCGCCGGGGCGGCGGTCTATCTGGCCTCGCCGGCCTCCAGCTACATGACCGGCCAGACGCTGGTGGTGGACGGCGGGATCACCATCGCCTGGTGAGGCGTCGGAAGTGCGAGTGCGAGAGGGCGTCCCATGCTGATCAACATCCCGGTTTCGGTCGGCGAGCTGTTCGACAAGATCACCATCCTGAGGATCAAGGCCGCGCGCCTGTCCGACCCTGGACAGGTGGCGAACGTGCGCCGCGAGCTGGCGGAGCTGGAGGCCGTGGCGGCCGGCGTGCCCGGCTCAGCGGAACTGGATGCGCTGGTGGCCCGGTTGCAGGCGATCAACGACGCCCTGTGGGACGTCGAGGACGGCAAGCGGGCGCATGAGCGCGAGGGCCGGTTCGACGCCGACTTCATCGAACTGGCGCGGCGCGTCTACAAGGAGAACGACCAGCGGGCGGCCCTGAAGCGCGAGATCAACCGGGTGACCGGCTCGACCCTGGTCGAGGAAAAATCGCATGCCCGATGAGGAGGGCGACGACGGGGTCCTGATCATCACCGGCAGCATGATCGGCGACGTCATCCTGAGCACGGGGGCGATCGCGGAGATCGTGCGGCGGCACGCGGGGGCGCCGGTGACGGTAGTCTGTTCGCCGGGGACGGCGATCCTGTTCCGCCATCTGCCGGGCGGGGCCGAGATCATTGCGCTGGCCAAGAAGAAGCGGGGCGGACACTGGCTGGACCTGTACCGGCGGCTGCGGGGGCGGCGCTGGCGGAGGATCTATGATTTCCGCAACAGCCTGGCGGGCCGGTTCCTGAACGGGCCGCGGGTCACGCCGCGCCGGGCGGGCGGGGAGACGGTGCACAAGGTGGCGGAGGCGTCGTCCATCCTCGGCGAGGGGCCGGCGCTGTCGCCGGTGCTGTGGCTGTCGAAGGCTGACGACGAGGCCCTGCCGGCCGGGGTGAGGTCGGCGAAACCGCTGCTGGTGCTGGGGCCGGGGGCCTCGCGGGCGGGCAAGGCCTGGCCGGTGGAGCGGTTCGCGGCCCTGGCGGGCCGGCTGACGGAGCGGGGCGGGCCGCTGGAGGGCGCCGTCGTGGTCCCGACCGGCGGGCCGATGGACAGGCCGGCGGCCGAGGTCATCCGGCAGGGCGTGCCGGAGGAGCGGTTCGTCGACATGACGGGAGCCGACCTGCTGACCACCGCGGCCGTGATGGCGCGGGCAGCCTTATTCGTGGGCAACGATTCCGGTATGATGCATCTGGCGGCGGCGGCAGGCGCGCCGACGCTGGGCCTGTTCGGGCCGACCGACGAACGGCTGTACGGCCCGTGGGGCGAGCGGGCGGCGGCGGTGCGGGCGCCGGGCGTCCCGGTCGCGTTCGGCAAGACGTCGAGGACGGTGAGCCGGACGGAAAGCCAGATGGACGCGCTGACGGTCGACGAGGTCGCCGCCGCAGCTGAATCTCTTCACCGCGGCTCGCGGTAGCCAGGAATGGAGTCGGATATTCCAGACCAACACCCAGAGGCGGACGGCGCGGCCGGGTCGGGTTCGAAGCCGGCCCCGAAGCCGACCCCGAAGCGGGCCCGGAAGCGGGCCATGGGCGGGTGGCGCCGAAACCTGACCTGGCGGCTGGAGTCGGTGGCCTTCGCCGGGTTCGTCGGCTTCATCCGGCTGCTGGATGTCGAGCGGGCCTCGGCGCTGGGCGGCTGGCTGCTGCGGACCCTGGGACCCTGGACCGGGGTGCAGAAGACGGTGCTGAACAACCTGCGCATCGCCTTCCCCGAGATGACGGCGGAGGAGCGCGAGGCCCTGGCGGTCGCGCAGTGGGAGCAGACCGGCCGCGCCTTCACCGAGACGATCATGATGGACCGTCTGGTCTCGGAGGGACGGATCGAGGTGGTCGGGCGCGAGCGGCTGGAGGCGATCCGCCAGGCGGGCCGGCCGGTGGTCTTCGTCGGCGGGCATTTCGCGTGTTTCGAGACGATGTCGGCGACCATCGTCGCGGCCGGCGTGCCCTGCCAGATCACCTATCGCGCCGCCAACAACCCTTGGGTCGACGCCCAGATCCGGACGGCGCGGGCCCGCTATGGCGTGACCCTGTTCGCGCCGAAGGGCGGGGACGGGGCGCGCGAACTGCTGGCCGGGATGGCGCGCGGCGAGTCGGTGGCGCTGATGAACGACCAGAAATTCGCCGAGGGACCGGAGGTGCAGTTCTTCGGCCAGCCGGTGAACGCGGCGCCGGGGCCGTGCCGGCTGGCGCTGCGCTTCGGCACGGTGGTGCAGCCGATGTCGGTGGTGCGGCTGCCGGGCGTGCGCTTCCGGCTGACGGTGCATGAGCCGATCGAGCTGGAGCGGACCGGGGACCGTCAGGCCGAGATCGCGCGCGGCGTCCAGGCGATCACCACCTTCATCGAGGATCGGGTGCGGGAGAATCCGGTCGACTGGTTCTGGGTGCACAAACGCTGGCCCGACCGGGTCTATGCAGCGCTGAAAGCCGCGGAGGCCTAGACGGCTGCGGCGCTGGGGGCGGCCGTCGTCTCCGGATCGCGATTGGCGTCGGTGGCGCGTCGGTAGGGGCCGCGGAAGCCCGGCGGGGTGACGCGGCGCCGGTCCGGGCCGAAATAGCCGTCGGTCTTGACGAAGGGTCGGGGCTTCCAGATCACCGACTGGATCCGGTCGAGGACGGCCTTGGCGGTGATCGGCTTGACGAGGAATTCGGTGACGCCGGCGTCGCGGGCCGCATAGACGCGCTGTTTGCCCGAGTGGCCGGTCATCATGATGATCGGCAGATAGGGATTGGCGCTGTCGGGGCTGTTGCGGACGAGGCGGGTGAATTCGACGCCGTCCAGCGGGAACATATTGTAGTCGACGATGGCCAGGTCGATGGCGTGCTCGCGCAGCATCTGCAGGCCGCTGCCGCCGTCGCTCGCCTCCACCACCTTGCGGATGCCGGCGGATTTCAGCACGGCCGAGGCGATGGTCCGCATATGCGGATTGTCGTCGATGAGAAGAATCTGGAGGGCGGCCAGGGAGGTCATGGCGATCGGTCGAAAAGGCGCATTCGGCGCTGCGGAGGTTCAAGCCTAGGGATCGAACCCTTACCGGTCCATGACTGACCAGTGATCACTGCTCGAGGTAATCGCTTACACTCGCTCAGGTTCCTGTCAGGAGCGACGGATCGAGGTTGCGGTTGCGCCATTTCATGCGCCAGCACAGGTGCGGGCCGGTGGCGCGGCCGGTCATGCCGACCCGGCCCAGCGAATCACCCCGCCGCACGTCCTGCCCGGCGCGGACGTCGAGACGCGACTGGTGCAGATAGGCCGTGATCAGGCCCTGACCATGATCGATCAGCGTCAGACCGCCTTCGAAATGCAGGTCGGACTCGGCCAGGACGACCCGGCCGGCGGCGGGGGCGCGGATCACCGTGCCCTGCGGCACAGCGAGGTCGATGCCGTAGTGGGGCCGGGCCGGCGTGCCGTTCAGGACCCGCTGGGCGCCCCAGCGGCTGCTTATCCGGAAGCCGGTTACGGGCCAGTCGAAGCCGCCGTGGAAATGGTCGGCGTCCGTGCGGCTGGCGAAGCCTTCGGTCTTGACCTCGACCTCGCGGGCGATGCGCGCCAGCAGGGCCGGGTCGGAGGGCGTCACGGTGGAGGGCGGCAGGCCGTCGACGCGGGTGACCGGGAAATCGCCGGGCGCGATGTCGAGCGTGCGGCGGGCTGAGCGGCCGTCGAGACGGGCCTCGATCTGGACGCTGGCGGGGGCGTCGCGGTCGAAGCCGACGACGAAATGACCGCCGGCCGAGGCGGCGGACAGGGCCTCGCCGTCGACGAAGATCAGGGCCCGCGGCCAGGTCCGGCCGAGGGCGTGCCCGCCCTGCACGAACCGGCCTGTCAGGGCGAGGTCTTGCGGGTTTCGGGCCAGAGTCGGGCCGGAGGCCGCCAGCGCCGCGGCTCCGACGAGGAGGGCGCGGCGGTCGGGCGTCATCGCACCGACGCCATCCGCTGCAGGGCCTCGGCCGGGCCGGCGTAGGCTTCCTGACGTTCCGCGGACCAGTAGCGCAGGACCTCCAGCGGGATGGGCCGGCCGCTGACGGCGCAGGCGACGAAACGCCCGGCCTTCAGCACGGCGAATTCGCCGTCGGCGAAATGGACGGTCGCGGGCAGGGCGTCAGGCTCGGTCATGCGGCGAGGCTAGCCCGGCCGGATGGACGGCGCCAAGGCCTGCGCCGTCAGAACAGGTCGCCCTGGCCGGGCGGGGGCGTTTTCGGCCTCGAGGCAGGTCGGGGGCGGGCCGCAGACGGCGGAGCCTCGCCTTCGCCGTCGATGCGGGCGCCGCGCGCGCCGTCGGCGAAGACGAGGCGGACGGCCTGACCCGGCTGGAGGGCGGCGGCGGCGGCGATCATGACCCCGTCCTCGTCATCGACGCGGGCGAAGCCCGGCTTGGGGGTTCTCGGGTTCAGGCTGGCGAGGGCGCGGGAGAGGGCGGCGAGCCGGGCGCCATCCTGGTCGAGGCGGCGCGGCAGGGTGGGGCCGAAGCGGGCGGCGGTCGCGCCGAGACGGTCGCGGCGGCGCTCCAGGGCCCGGTCGAGCACGCTTCGGGACAGGCGGCCGGCGATGGTGATGAACTGGCGTTCGTGCACGGCGACATTGCGGTGAAGCGCCGAGCCCAGGCGGCTGCCGGCGTGGTCGAGGCGCTGGCGGGGCAGGGCCAGCAGGTCCTCGGGGCGGGAGGGCAGGCCGCGCTCGACGGCGCGCAGCCGGGTGCGGCGCTCCTCGATCAGCCGGCCGCCGGCGCGGACGAGGCGGCGGTCGAGGTCGAGCACCGCGGCGCGCAGGTCGGTGAGGACGGGGGTGGCGATCTCGGCGGCGCCGGTCGGCGTCGGGGCGCGGCGGTCGGAGACGAAATCGATCAGGGTGGTGTCGGTCTCGTGCCCGACGGCGGAGATGATCGGGATGCGGGCGGCGGCGACGACGCGCGCCAGCCCCTCGTCGTTGAAGCACCACAGGTCCTCGACCGAGCCGCCGCCGCGGGCGACGATCAGCAGGTCGGGGCGGGGCAGGGCGCCGCCGGGCGTCATGGCGTCGAAGCCGCGGATGGCGGCTGAGACCTGGCCGCAGGCGGCGTCGCCCTGGACCACCACCGGCCAGACGATGACGCGGCAGGGCCAGCGCTCGGCGATCCGGTGCAGGATGTCGCGGATCACCGCCCCGGTCGGGCTGGTGATGACGCCGATGACGGCGGGGAAGGTGGGGATCGGCTGTTTGCGGGCCGGGTCGAACAGGCCCTCGCCCTGGAGCCTGACCTTGAGCCGCTCCAGCTGGGCCAGCAGGGCGCCGGCGCCGGCCGCCTCCATGGTCTCGATGACGATCTGGTAGGAGGAGCGGGCCGGGTAGGAGGTGATCTTGCCGGTGACGATGACCTCGAGCCCGGTCTCGGGCTGGACGCCGAGGCCGCGGGCCTGGCCCTTCCAGACCACGCCGTCGATGGCGGCCTTGTCGTCCTTGAGCGTCAGATAGATGTGGCCCGAGGCGTGGCGATTGACCTTGGAGATCTCGCCGCGCAGCCGGACATGGCCGAAGCGGTCCTCCAGCGTGCGCTTGAGGGCGAAGGACAGCTCCGAGACCGTCTGGGGCGGATTGTTGTCGCGGGGCGCGGCGGGTTCGTCGGCCGGGCCCTCGAAGACGTAGGAGTCGTCGCTCATCGGGGGAGAGTAGCGGGGGGACGGGGCGGGGGCGAGGGGGAGAGCGTCAGACGGGGCCGGTCTTCGCCGGACCCCCGGTCTTTCGGGGCGTCGTGGCGCGAGGCTTCGGGGCCGTCCTGGGGTCGGCGGCCTTCGGCACGGTCGAAGGCGAGGGTGGAGGGCCGGGCGTCGCCAGTTCAGTCGCGGGAGCCACGTCATCGGCCGGGCCCGCCGGAGCCGACGCCTTCGCCGTCGCCTGGGCGGCCCGGGCCGCCTGCAGAGCCCTGGTCAGGGCCTCGCGCTCGGCCTTCGACATCTTCTGGAGCTCGGTTTCCGTCAAGGCGGTAGCGGAGGCCGTGTCGAAATAGATCGACAGGGCGAGGTTCTTCACGTTCTCGGATTCCAGCACCATGAACGGGATGGGCTGGTCTCGGGGGACCCGCCGGCGCGAGACCGTCTTGTCCTTGAGCTCGATGACGAAGGCCTGGGCGTCGCCCAGCGTGGCCGAGAGCAGCTTTCCGCCGGCGTCCTGCCGGAGATCGAGCAGGGTGCCTTCGTAGCCGAGGGACAGTTCGTCCTTGCTCACATCCGTCAGGGCGAAGGCATTGATGACGTGGAACCGGGTGGACGCGAGGTCGATCAGTTCGGTGGTCCATCCATAGAAAAGCCCCTGAATTCTTCGCGATTTCGATGCCAGCCACATCCCGATCCGGCCAATGGCCAGGCCGACGAGGGCGACAAGAAGGAGATGGAGGAGAGCGATCGAAACAGAGACGCCGGGCATGGCCACCGCCGCGCGTGGATCGACCAGGGTCACATAGGGATTGGGCTGAAAGGGAACTTCAACGCAGGCGGCGACTGCGCAGAAGATTTCCTGACCGGCGTAGGGACTGGCCGAGATCACATGGGCCGTCAGGGCGCCGATGGTGACGAGAGCGAGGGCCAGGAAGGATCCGGGGGCGGCCGGCGCGGGGCGGAAAGGCCGCCTGAGGCCGGTCAGGTAGACACCGGCGAAGACGCCGAAGCCCGGCGCCAGCAGGAAAAGCGCGGTAAGGAGGTTGAGGCCCGCGTTCAAGCGGCCTGCACGGCCTCAAGGCGCTTGAGCGCCTCCTCGACGGCCTTCGGATCCGCCTTGATGGCGAAGACGCCGTCCTTGGTGACGTTGGACTTAGCCCGGACGGCCGACCAGCTGCCGTGCTTCTGGACCAGTCGCTGGCCCGTCTCCAGCATTTCGGGAGAGTTCACTTTCATGCCGGGCAATATGCGCCTTGCAGGGCGAATCGCCAAGTCCGTCGAACGCTCGCCTAGAGCCTCAACCCCATGAACACCGTCCCCTCCGGCGTGGGTGCGTAGTAGGGCGGAATCCGTTCGAACCCCATGCCGCCATACAGAGCCTGCGCCGCCGTCATGCTGGCGAGGGTGTCGAGGCGGAGCTCGCGGTAGCCGAGCGTCCGGGCGTGGGCGACCACGGCCTGGGTCAGGGCCCGGCCGAGGCCGAGGCCGCGGGCGGCGGGGAGGAGGAAGAGGCGCTTCATCTCGCAGGCGCCGTCGTCCGGGAGGGGGCGAACGCCGACACAGCCTAACGGGGCGCCGGCGGCGTCGCGGGCGAGGAACAGTTCGCCGGCGGGCGGGGCGTATTTGCCGGGCAGGGCGGCCAGTTCGCCGTTGAAATCCTGGTAGCCGAGATCGACCGGCAGGGAGGCGGCGTAGCCGGCGAACAGCTCCGCGACGGCGGCGAGGTCGGCGGGGCTGCGGGCGGGGATGATGCGAACGTCAGCGGTCATCGCGGCATGGTGCAGGGCCGCCGGCCGCTTGCAAGCGGGAAGCCGATCAGCCGTCGAGCGGGATGATGAAGACGCGGTCGTAGTTCGCCGGCCCGTCGTAACGGGGCAGGGCGACATAGTCGTCGCCCGAATGCTCCATCACCTCGCGCGCCAGCCGGTTGAAGGCGGCGCGGTCCGTCCGCCGCCGCGGCACGACGACGAAACCTTCGTCCGATGTCTCCACCGCGTGAGACGGGCCCCCGTCCCTCAGCGACTGCAGAAACACGCCCATGGCACGCCTCCGTCGACCACAGCTGAAATACCGACACTATCCCCAACCACGGCGCCGCTTCAACGCGAAGCGCCGCTGGAAACCGCTGGACAGGGTCACATCTGCGAGAGCGCGGGGGGAACTCGCCCCGGTCGGAGTGGTTGACCCCTTATGGCCGATCCACCCGATACCGACCCCGTCGACCAGAACCCCCGCGAACGCGGGCTGGAGCGCCGGAGCGACGGGCCGGCGCTCAGTCCGTGGCTGCTCGTCGGCGTGATCGCGCTGGCGGCGGCGGCGGTCTACGTCTCCTCGGCGCTGCTGTGAACCGGAAGGAACCTCCCATGACCCGACTGACCTATGCCGCCCTGGGCCTGCTGGCCCTCGGCGCCGCCGCCTGTACGGACCGCGAGGACGACGTGGCCATAGCGCCCGCGTCCGGCGCCGAACCGGTGGCCGCGCCTGAGCAGGTGGCCGAGGCCGCGACCGGGGCGGCGGCCCTCGCCTTCGGGATGACCCGGGAGCAGCTGGAAGACTCCGACCTGATGTCGCTGAACAACACCGATCTGGGCGATGTCGAAACCCTGGTGCTGGACGCCAACGGCGCCCTGACCCATGTGGTGGTCGAGCTGGAAGGCCCGGGCGATCTGCACAAGATCGTGCCGCTGGCCAATCTGGGCGTGGGCGAACAGGTCGACGGCAGCTCCAAGGATCTGACCACGGACCTGACCGCGGCCCAGCTGACGGCCCTGCCGGACTGGACCCCGCCGGCGCGATAACGACCGCTGGCGCTTGACCGCCTTCGCAGGTGCGGTCATTGCGCGGGGATGAACATCCTGCTGGTGGGATCGGGCGGACGCGAGCACGCCCTGGCGTGGAAGATCGCCCAGTCGCCCCTCGTGCGGCGGCTGGTCATCGCGCCCGGCAATCCGGGCATGGACAAGCTGGGCGAGCGGGTCCCGTTGAAGGTCACCGACGCGGACGGGCTGTGCGCCGTGGCGCGCGAGATGAAGGCCGATCTGGTCGTGGTCGGGCCGGAGACGGCGCTGGAGGCCGGGCTGGCCGACCGGCTGGCCGCGGCGGGCATTCCCTGTTTCGGGCCGACGAAGAAGGCGGCCCAGCTGGAGACCTCCAAGGCCTTCTCCAAGGCCTTCATGGAGCGGCACGAGATCCCCACGGCGGGATACGGCGTCTATGAGCGGCTGCACGAGGCGCGGCAGGCGCTGACGGTGTTCAAGCCGCCCTATGTGATCAAGGCCGACGGGCTGGCGGCGGGCAAGGGGGTGGCCATCAGCCCCAACAGGCGCGAGGCCGAGGGCGAGATCGAGCGGATGCTGGGCGGCCGTTTCGGCACGGCCGGCGCCCGGGTGGTGATCGAGGAGTTCATGGACGGCGAGGAGGGCTCGCTGTTCGCGGTGTGCGACGGGCAGCGGGCGCTGCTGCTGGGCGGGGCGCAGGACCACAAGCGGGCCTATGACGGCGACCTGGGCCCCAACACCGGCGGGATGGGCAGCTATTCGCCGGCGCCGGTGTTCACGCCGGAGCTGGTCGAGACGGCCGAGCGGGACATCGTGCGACCGGTGATCGAGGGGATGGCGCGCGAGGGCATGCCCTATCGCGGGGTGCTGTACGCCGGGCTGATGGCGACCGTGGACGGGCCCAAGGTGGTCGAGTTCAACGCCCGCTTCGGGGATCCGGAGTGCCAGGTGCTGATGATGCGGCTGGACGGGGACATCGTGCCTCTGCTGCTGGCCTGCGCGCGCGGCGACCTGACCCGGGTCGAGCCGCCCGGGTTCAGGCCGGAGACGGTGATCTGCGTGGTGCTGGCGGCCAGCGGCTATCCCGACAGCCCGCTGGAGGGGTCGATCATCCGCGGGGCGGAGCGGGATTTCGGTCCCCATGTGCAGGTGTTCCACGCCGGCACCAAACGGCAGGACGACGGCCAGCTGGTCGCGGCCGGCGGGCGGGTGCTGAACGTCTGCGCCCGCGGCAAGGACATCGCCGAGGCGCGGCAGCGGGCCTACGCCGCGGTGAAGACGATCGACTGGCCGGGCGGGTTTCACCGCACGGACATCGGCTGGCGGGCGATGGAGCGGGAAGCGGAAGCCTGAGCCGCCGTCACCCCGGCGCGTAGAAGGTCGGCGAGCCCGGACCGACCGGGATGCCGAAGCCGAACACCCACAGGAAGAACATCGCGCCCCACGCCAGGGTGAAGAAGATCGAATAGGGCAGCATCATCGCGATCATGGTGCCGATGCCGACGTTCCTGTCGTAACGGGTGGCCCAGGCGAGGATCAGGCCGAAATAGCTCATCATCGGGGTGATGATGTTGGTGGTGGAATCGCCGATCCGATAGGCGGTCTGGATCACCTCGGGCGAATAGCCGATCAGCATCAGCATGGGCACGAAGATGGGCGCGGTGAGGGCCCACTGGGCCGAGGCGGAGCCGACCATCAGATTGACGAAGGCGCAGATGGCGATGAAGCCGATGAACACCGCCGGGCCGGTCATGCCGGTGTTCTGGAGGAAGATGGCGCCGTTGACCGCCGTGATGGCGCCCAGATTGGTCCAGTTGAAGAAGGCCACGAACTGGGCGGCGAAGAAGACGATGACCAGATAGAGTCCGAGCGTCGACAGGCCCGAGGCCATGCCGTCGATGACGTCGCGGTCGTTCTTCACCGTCCCGACCACCTTGCCGTAGGCGACGCCGACAGCGAGGAAGAACAGCAGGATCCAGACGGCGAAGCCGGTGAAGAAGGGCGAGCGCATCCGGTCGCCGGTCTCGGGATCGCGCAGGACGCCCCATTCGGGCAGCAGGGTCAGGGCCATCAGGGCGAGGATGCCCAGCACAGCGAGGCCCGCGAACTTCAGGCCCTTGCGCTCGGGGCCGGTCAGCGGGGCGGCGCTATCGGCCTTGAGCACGGTCGGATCGGCGCGCGTGGCGTCGTACCGTCCCAGCTTGGGCTCGACGATGAAGATGCTGACCAGCGAACCGATGATGGTGACCAGGAAGGTCGAGGCGGCCATGAAATAGTAGCTGGCGGTCGCGGTGACCTGGTAGGCCGGATCGATCAGCTGGGCGGCTTCCTCGGTGATGCCGGCCAGCAGCGGGTCGATGGTGCCGATCAGCAGGTTGGCGGAGTAGCCGCCCGAGACGCCGGCGAAGGCCGCCGCCATGCCGGCCAGCGGGTGCCGGCCGAGGGAATAGTAGACCGCGCCGGCCAGGGGGATCAGCACCACATAGCCGACCTCGGAGGCGGTGTTGGAAATCACCCCGGCGAAGACGATGGCGACGGTGACGACCTTGGGCGAGGCGCTGAGCACCAGCGCCCGGACGGCGGCCGACAGCAGGCCTGAGCGCTCGGCCACGCCGATGCCCAGCATGGCCACCAGCACCACGCCCAGCGGCGCGAAGCTGGTGAAATTGCCGACCAGGCCGGTGAAGATGCGGCGCAGGCCGTCGGCGTTGAGCAGACTGACCGCGGTGATCATGCCGTCTTCCGATCGCCCCGCGGCGCCGAGGGGCCGCGGGTCCTCCACGGCCACCCCCATCCAGCCGAACAGGCCGGACAGCAGCACCATCGACAGCGCCAGAATGGCGAACAGGGTCACCGGGTGCGGCAGCAGATTGCCCAGCCATTCGACGCCGTCGAGGAAGCGGGTGAAGGCGTTGCGCTTTCCGGGCGGAGGGCCGGCGGAGCCTGGGGGGGCGGCGTCGGTCATCGAGGTCCTTGCGTATGGCCGGCGTCCTGCAGAACCCCGCGCCGTCTGCAGGGTCGCCGCATTCGACGTCTGATCTAGCTAGCGGGACGGTCGCCGATCATCAACGAAGCCGCCACGGGGGGCGCCAATTCGTCACACCCGGCCTGGATGGGCCTCAGGTGTCAGGCCCAGGCGAACAGCAACCGGCCCTCGCCCATCCGCTCGCGCAGGGCGGGCAGATCGTGGTGGGCGACCGAGAAGCAGCCGTAGCTGCGGCCCAGCTTGCCCTCGCGGGCGAGGAAGGCCGGGTCGGCGTAGTCGGCGCCGTGGACGATGATGGCGCGGTCGCGGGCCAGGTTGTTGGTGTACTCCAGCCCGTCGAGCAGGACGTTGGGGCCCTGCTGGGCGCCGTAGCCGGCCCCGGCGGTGGCGTAGGCGCCGACCGAGGACATGAAGCTGTCGGGGGTGTTGGAGAACTGTTCGGCGAAGCCGGTGTGGGCGGGGTCGGAGCCGCGGCCGTGGGTGGTGCGCATCAGGGTGACGGCGCCGCCGTGCAGGTCGACCTCGTACAGCCGCTCGTCGCCCGAGAATTTCTTGAAGTCGACCAGGTACATGCGGTCGCGTTTGGTGATCCTGGCCTCGTGGATGTCGAGGGCGGCCAGGGCCCGGTCCATCAACTCCTTGCGCACCGAGCCGCGCGGATCGAGCGGGCGGGTGGAGTTGAGCTGGGAGGTGATGACCTCGGGCGGGCGTTCGACGACGATCGCCGGCGCGGGCGGGACCTGGGTCCCGGCCAGGGTGGTGACCGGACGGGCCGCCGCAGTGGCGCACCCCGACACCAGTGCGGCGCCGCCCAGAATGAATCCTCGTCTAGCCAGCCGCATGCGACGCCCCTCGCGCGGTTTCAGGAAGTCACGGGTTGTTTCAAATGATGACGCGACTGGCAACCTATGCCTTGGCCTGAACGATAGCCGGTCTAAGGTGAAGACGGTGTTTCAGGAGGGTTTCGTGAAGTCGATCACATCGGTGCTGGCGGCGACCGCCATATTTCTGGCCGGGGCGGCCGCGGCGCAAACGCCCGCTGTCGCGCCTGTTTCCCCCGGCGAGGGAACCACGTTCGTGCAAGTGGGGCGGCTTCTGGCCGATCCGGCGACCGGCGTTGTGCAGCGCGATAAAACTCTCGTGATCAGCGGGAACCGGGTGGTCGAGGTGCGGGACGGCTTCGTCGGCGAGGGCGACGTCGTCGACCTGCGCGACGCTTTCGTCCTGCCCGGGCTGATCGACAGTCATGTGCATCTGACCAGCGAGCAGAACCCCAACGGGCGGCTGGAAGCGGTCACCCTGTCCAGCGTGGACCGCGGCTTCGTCGGGGCGCGGCACGCGCGGCGCACCCTGCTGGCCGGCTTCACCACAGTGGCCGACCTGGGCGGGAGCAATGAGGCGGTGTTCGCCCTGAGGGACGCGATCCGTCGCGGCGACGTGCCGGGGCCGCGGGTCATCGCCTCGGGTCAGTCGGTGTCGATCCACGGCGGCCACGGCGACATCAACGGCTACCGCGAGGACGTCATGCACCTGCTGTCGTCCGAGAGCATCTGCTCGGGCGTCGAGGACTGCATGCGGGCGGTGCGCACCCAGGTGCGGTCGGGCGCGGACATCATCAAGATCACCGCAACCGGCGGGGTGCTGTCGAATACGGCCGCGGGCCTCGGTCAGCAGTTTTCGGATGCGGAGCTGGCGGCCATCGTCGACTCGGCGCACCGGATGGGGCGGCGGGTGACGGCCCACGCCCACGGCGGCGACGGGGTCAACAGCTTCCTGCGGGCCGGCGGCGACTCGATCGAACACGGGACCTATCTGGACGATGAGTCGATCCGGCTGTTCCGGCGCGAGGGCACCTATCTGGTGCCGACCCTGCTGGCCGGGGATTTCGTGGCCCAGATCGCCTCGGGACCCGATAATTTCTTCACCCCGGCGCAGACGGCCAAGGCGCTGGAAGCCGGGCCGAGAATGCTGGAGATGGCGCGGCGGGCGCACGAGGGCGGCGTGCGGATCGCCTTCGGCACCGACAGCGGCGTGTCGGCCCATGGCGACAACGCCCGGGAGTTCGCCCTGCTGGTGCGGGCCGGGATGACCCCGCTTGAGGCGATCCGGTCGGCCACCGTCGGGGCGGCGGCGCACCTGCGGATCGAGGGCGAGGCGGGTCGGATCGCGCCGGGCATGCCGGCCGATCTGATCGCGGTGGCCGGCGACCCGCTGGGCGACGTGACGGAACTGGAGCGGGTGCGGTTCGTGATGAAGGGCGGGGTGGTCTACCGGGCGGACTGAACCGCAGCCAGCAGCAGCCGCTGGAATCCCGCCTCATCGTCGAAGCTGGCCTTGACCGGCCAGGAGACGACCTGCGCCCGCCACTCGGGCGACAGGCGGAACCAGTCCTTCTCGGTGGTGATCAGGCGGGCGTGGGACCGCTGGGCGCGGTCGGCGAGGAAGCGCAGGTCGCCGTCGCGGAAGGCGGCATGGTCGGGGAAGGGCGCGAAATCGACCAGTTCGGCCCCCGCGGCGTCGAGGGCGCGCTCGACCTTCCACGGCTTGGCGATGCCGGCGAAGCCGACCAGCGGTCCGTGCGGTGGCGGCGCGGCGGGCACGAGCCGGGCGACGAAGACCGGCAGGGGCTCGAAGGCGGCGACCAGCTCCGGATCGGCGTTGGGAATGTCGCCGGGCATGAGCAGAACCACGGCGTCCGCGCGGGCGAGTCCGGCCCGGAGCGGCTCGCGCATCGGGCCGGAGGGGAAGACCCCGCCGTCGCCGAAGGGCCATTCGCCGTCGCGGGTCTCGCCGTCCACGACCACGAGGCTGAGGGATTTCTTCAGGGCGGGATTCTGGTGGGCGTCGTCCAGCACCACGACCCGGGCGCCCGCTTCGGCGGCGGCGCGGGCCCCGGCGACGCGGTCGCGGGCGATCCAGGCGGGGCCGCCGAGCGCCAGCATCAGGGGTTCGTCGCCGACGTCGGCGGCGGTGTGGACCGCCGGGTCGACCCGCAGCGGGCCACGCTCGCGCCCGCCGTAGCCGCGCGACAGGGCGTGGGCGGAGACCCCCGCCTCGTGCAGCAGGCGCAGGGCTTCGCGGGCCACGGGGGTCTTGCCCGAGCCGCCGACGGTCAGATTGCCGACCGAGATGACGGCGGCACCCGGATCGACCGGCTCGGCGCGGGCGATGCGGCGGGCGGTGGCGGCGGCCCAGATCCACGACAGGGGCTTGAGCAGCATCCGCGTCATCGGCGCGTGGCGGCGCTCGCGGTCGTACCACCAGCGGGGCGTGTTGAGCTTCATCGGCCGGGCCGCGCGGGCGGGAGCGGCAACAGCGGCGTCAGGCTGTCCCACAGTCGGTCGAGGCCCGAGCCGGCCTCGGCGGCGGCGCGACGACCCCGTTCGCCCATGGCCTTGGCGGCCCTGTCGTCGGCCAGCAGGGGGGCGAGGACGGCGGGCAGGTCCCACGGGGCCTCGACCACAACCAAGCCGCCGGCGGCGACGAGGGCGTCGGCGATGGCGGCCCAGTTCGATATGTCAGGGCCGGTGACGGCCGGCTTGCCGAGGCGGGCCGGCTCCAGCGGATTGTGGCCGCCGACCGGGGGCTTCTCGAGCGCGGCGGAGAAGGATCCGCCCATGACCACGACATCTGCGAGGCGCAGGAACAGGCCCATCTCGCCGAGGGTGTCGGCGACGTAGAGGTCGGTGTCGCGATCGGGCTCGCGACCGTCGGAGCGCAGGGCGAAGCGGTAGCCGTCGCGGGTCAGGGCGGCGGCGATGGCGGCGCTGCGCTCGGGGTGGCGCGGCACCAGGATCAGGCACAGGCGGTCGGCCAGCTTGTCGAGGGCGCGGACGAGGGCGATCTCCTCGCCGTCGTGGGTGCTGGCGGCGACGACCACCGGGCGGTCGCCGATGGCGGCGCTGAGGCGGGTGAAGGCGCCGGGATCGTGCGGCGGCGCGGCCCCGGCCAGCTTGAGGTTCACCTGGCCGTCGATCCGGGCGCCGAGACTTTCCAGGCGAGCCGCGGACGTCTGGTCCTGCGGCAGGATGCGGGCGAAGGCGGAGACGATCTCACGCGCGGCCCGGGGGAAGCGGCGCCAGCCCTCGACGGTCTTCTCGGTGATGCGGGCGCTGGCGAGGACCAGTTTCACGTCGCGGCGGCGGGCCTCGAGGATCAGGTTGGGCCACAGCTCGCTCTCGACGAAGACGGCGGCGGCAGGACGCCAGTGGTCGAGAAAGGCGCGAACGGCGCCGGGCGTGTCGACCGGGGCGAACTGGTGGATCACGCCGGGGGGCAGCCGCCTGGCCAGCAGGGTCGCCGACGTCAGGGTGCCGGAGGTGACCAGCACCGACAGGTCGGGACGCTTGTCGCGCAGACGCTCGACCACGGGCAGCAGGGACAGGGTCTCGCCGACGCTGACGCCGTGCAGCCAGACCAGCTCACCAGCCGGGCGGGGGACGGAGGCGAGGCCGAGCCGCTCGTCGACGCGGGCCGGGTCCTCCTTGCCCTGTTTGGCGCGGGCGTCGAGCAGGCGCGGAGTCAGCGGCTCGATCAGACGGGTCAGCAGCCGGTATGCGATCAGGGCGGGGCTCACCTCAGACGCGCTCCAGCCCGGTGAGGGCGTCGGCCTGCGCCTCCACGGCGGTCAGGCGTCCGGTCCAGTCGGCGCCGACGTCGGCCACGCCGGCGCCCTCGGGGAACCGCGCCAGCTCCCAGACGATGGCGCCCCGGGCGAAGGGGAGCGGGATCACGGCCCGATCCCAGCTGTTCAGCCGGATGGCCGGCTTGCAGGAGAGGCCGATAAACAGGACCGGCGCGCCGGAGAGTTTCGCCAGCAGCGGGAGGCCCTCGGCCATTTGACGGGCCGGGCCGCGGGGGCCGTCCGGGGTGAGGGCCAGCGCCCCGACCTTAAGCTGGCTCAGGCCGTCGCGCAGGGCCTGGGTCCCGCCCTTCGACCGGTCCGCCTTGTCCTTGTTGGCGGACGAGCCGCGAATGGCCGGGAATCCCAGACGCGCCACGGCGCGGGCGATGAACTGCCCGTCGGGGCTCAGGGAGATCAGAGCCTTGGCGGGCTGGGCCCGGCCGAGCGGCCAACAGGCGGGCGCGAGGCCGATGCGCGAATGCCAGAAGGCGCACAGGACGCCGCCGCCCTGGTCCCAGACCGCCTCCGCGACCTGCTCGTTCTGCCGCGTCCAGCGGATGGTGGCGAAGCAGAACTGCATCCATCGCGCGAGAACCCAGGCCAGGGCCGACTGGATCGCCGGATTGCGCAGCGGCCTCATGGGGCGGCGGCCGCGGGGGCCGCGCCCTCCAGCGACTGCTGCCGGGCCAACCGGGCGTAGAGGCCGCCCTTCGCCACCAAGGCGGCGTGGGAGCCGCTCTCGACGATGCGGCCGGCGTCGACGACGTAGATGCGGTCGGCGTGGCGGACGGTCGACAGGCGGTGGGCGATCACCAGGGTGGCGCGACCCTGCATCAGGCGCTCGAGTGCGGCCTGGACGAGGGCCTCGCTTTCGGTGTCGAGGGCCGAGGTGGCCTCGTCGAGCAGCAGGATCGGGGCGTCCTTGAGGAAGGCGCGGGCGATGGCGATACGCTGGCGCTGGCCTCCGGACAGGCGCAGGCCGGCCTCTCCGGCGCGGGTCATATAGCCCTCGGGCAGGCCGACGGTGAAATCGTGGGCGGCGGCGGCGGCGGCGGCGGCCTCGATCTCGGCCTGGGTCGCGCCGGGGCGGCCGTAGGCGATGTTGGCGGCGATGGTGTCATCGAACAGGAAGGGCTCCTGGGTGACCAGGGCGATGCGCGAGCGCAGATCGTGCAGCCCGAGCTCGCGAACGTCGCGGCCGTTGATCGTCACCGCGCCGGCGGTGACGTCGTAGAAGCGCGGCAGCAGGCTGAGGATGGTCGACTTGCCGCCGCCCGAGGGGCCGACCAGGGCGACGGTTTCGCCGGGCGCCACGGTCAGGGACACATCGGACAGGGTCGGCGCCCCGGCGGTCGCGGCGGGCGCATAGGCGAAGCTGACGTGGTCGAGGGCGATGGTGACCGGACCGTCGGCCAGGGCGGCGGCGTCGGGGGCCTCGCGGATCTCGGGCTGGATGTCGAGGGCCCGGAACAGGCGCCGCGCTGCGGTGAGGCCCTCGGACATCACCGTCTGCAGGTTGGTGACCTGACGCAGGGACTGACCGGCGGCCATCAGCAGGCCGATGTAGGCGGCGAAGGCGCCGACGGTCATCTCGCCGTCGCGCGCCCGCCAGCCGGCGTAGGCCATGACGGCGGCGACCATGAACATGGCCACGAGATTGGCCAGCGGGCTGGCGAAGGCGCGGCTGTCGGCGCTCTTGATCACATGGCGCTGGCGGCGGCTCACGACCTCGCCGACGCGGGCCTCCTCGGCCGCCTCGCGGTTCTCGATCTTGATCAGCCGGACCCCGTCGAGATTCTCCATCAGGGCCGTGGACAGGTTCGAGGTCTCGACCATGGCGCCGGTGGTCGCCTTGCGCATCCGCTTGCTGAAACGGCGCAGCACCAGGGCGATCAGCGGCGCGCCCAGCAGCACGATCAAGGTCAACCGCCAGTCGGTCCAGGCCATGTAGGCGAACACCGCCACCAGGGTCAGGGAATGCTGGGTGTAGCTGACCACTCCGTTGGTGAAGGCCTCGCGCACGAGATTGGCGTCGAACAGCACGGAGGAGACGAAGCCGCCCGAATGCTGGCTGCGCAGGCGGGCGAGGTCGGCGCGGATCATCGAACCGAACAGCCTGATCTGGATGTCGCCGACGATGCCGTGGCCGAGCCGGTTGACCAGCGCCGCCTGTCCGAGAGCGGCGATGGTCCAGGTCAGGCCCGCGCCGAGAATGATCAGCGGGATCGCCGTCAGCGCCTGCCCGGGCGGCACGGTGAAGACGCCCCAGATGGTCACCGTCTCGCCGAGGAACAGGCCGTTGATCGCCGGCTGGAGCAGCTGGAGCACGGTGGCGGCCATGATGCCGACGACGGCGGCGCACAGCATCGACAGGAACAACGCCGGGCGGCGCTTGGACAGGTAGTCGCGCCAGATGCGGGCCAGCAGCGGGCGGAGCGGCTCCTTCTGGTCGGCGGCGGGCGCGGAGGTCGTCATCGGTCCGAGGTCGGACGGGATGAGGGGGAAGTCAAGCGATGTCCCGCGTCATGGTTTTGCCGGGAACCGGTGTCGAGGATGACTTGCATAAATTGTGAGGGCCGTCGGCGATGGCGTCGAGTGAAGGCGGAGGCTATTCCCACCCCATGTCCCGCTACGACCTCTCCTCGCTCGCCGGCCGCCTGCGCGCCCGGTGGGACTATGTCTGGAGAGACCACGGGTTCTTGCGGCGCTGGTTCATGAACGCGCACTGGCTGGGCCCGGATCTGGTGCGGACCAGTCAGCCGTCGCCGCGGCAGCTCGAGTACTGGAAGTCGCAGGGCGTGCGGACCGTGATCAACCTGCGCGGGGCGCGGGACGAGGCCTGGTACGCGCTGGAGAAGGCCGCCTGCGAACGGTTGGGGCTGACGCTGATCGACGCCCCGCTGGACTCGCGGGATCCGCCGCACAGGGAGCGGATCCACCGGGCGCGCGAGCTGTTCCGCACCATCCAGTATCCGGTGCTGATTCACTGCAAGGCGGGCGCCGACCGGGCCGGCATGATGGCGGTCCTGTACCGGCATTTCCACCTGGGCGAGCCGATCTCGGAGGCGATCCGGCAACTGGACAAGAAATACCTGCACCATCGCGAGGGCCCGACCGGGGTGCTGGACTACACGCTGGAGAAATATCTGGCCGAGGCCGAGCCCGCCGGGGTCAGCTTCAGCGACTGGATCGACAGCGAGGCCTACGATCCGAAGGCGATCCGGGCCGAGTTCAAGGCGCAGTGGTGGGGGACGATGCTGACCGAAAAACTGCTGCGGCGGGAGTAGTCAGCCCCAGGGGCCGCGCGGCGCGCCGGACGGCGGCGGCGGCTGGTCGCCGCCCTGCTCCGCAGCCAGTTCAGCCTCGCGACGCGCCTTGCGGCCGGCCTCCCAGCCGCGGAACCATTTCGTCCAGTTACGCTCGCCGCGCCAGGCCATGAGCCAGATGACGAGGGCCATCGACAGAAAGATCAGGCTGGCGATTTCCTCGCCGCCGAGGGTGCGGCCGAACAGGGTCAAGGGCGGGGTTCCTGGGACGCCGCCGCTTGCGGGTCCTCGTGGGTGAAGGTTTCGCGGGGCGTCGGCGCGTCGCCGGGCGTGACGGGATCGCTCCAGCCGGTGTCGGTCTCCTGCGGACCGGCGACCGGCTGATCGGGTTTGCGGCGCGTGGCCCAGATGACGATGCCGGCGCCGAGCGCCAGCAGGGCCAGGACGATCAGGGCGGGGGTCAGCATGGGTCTCTCCCGGTCAGGCGTGACAGTATAGTCCGAAAGCGCGCCAGCGAGGGAGGGAGTTCCCCGGAATCAATGCTCGTGGGCGTCCCCGCGCGGATCGATCATCCGGTGGGCGTGCAGGATGAAGAAGCGCATGTGGGCGTTGTCGACCGTCGCCTGGGCCCGCGCCTTCCACGCCTTGCGCGCCTCTTCGTAGTTCGGAAAGGCGCCGACGAACTCCACCTTGGACAGGTCGCGGAACACCGGGGCGTCGAGGTGGCGCAGCTCTCCGCCGATGACGAGGTGCAGCAGCTGGGGGGCTTCGGTTTCGGCGGGTCTGGTCATGGGAGCGTCCGGTAGCGGGGGGCGGTTAGCGGGCCGCGAGGGGAATAGGCGCTGTGCGCCGCACGATCAACGGGTGAAGGGCGGCGGCGCTGCACACGAGGCTGTTCTGACGCGGGTCCGGCTGGTTGAAGCGCCACGCGCCGCCATGGTGGTCGCTGACCCGGCCGCCGGCCTCCTCGACCATCAGGGCCCCGGCGCAGACGTCCCAATCCCATTTGGGCGTCAGGTTGATCGCGGCGTCGAAGGCCCCGGCCGCGACGAGGGCCATGCGGTAGGCGAGGGCGTTGCGCTTTTCATAGCGCATGGCGGGCCACGGCTCAGGCCAGTGCGGGCCCTCCATCAGCCGGGCGTCGGCCAGCACCGAGGCGTCGTCGAGGTCGGCCGTGTCCGAGGCGGTGATCGGCCGGCCGTTGAGGAAGGCCCCGCCGCCGCGGATCGCGGTGAAGGTCTCTCCCAGGGCGGGGGCGTGGATGACGGCGGCGACGGGCTGGCCGTCCTCGACCAGGGCGATGGGGATGCACCACCACGGCTTGCCCTTCATATAGGCGACCGTGCCGTCGATGGGATCGACCACGAACAGCCGGCGACCGGACAGTCGGTCGGGCGTGTCGGCGGTCTCTTCGGACAGCCAGCCATGGTCCGGCCGTTCGCCGAGCAGGGTCTCGCGGAGCAGGCGGTCGACGGCCATGTCGGCCGAGGTGACGGGCGAGCCGCCGGACTTGGACCAGATCTTCAGCCCGGCCTCGCGCTCGGCCAGGGCCAGGTCGCCGGCGGCGAGGGCGGCGCCGCGGATCAGTTCGAGGTCGGCGGCGAGATCGGGGGCGTGGTCGGTCATTTTCCGGCGATGGCGACCGCGTCGAACAGCAGCGACGGGCTGTTGTTGGCGCCGCGGAATTCGAGGTCCGAACCGCGCTGCAGCCGGGCGTAGAGGTCGGTCAGCTTGCCGGCCACGGTGACCTCGCTGACCGGGTAGGCGACGGCGCCGTCCTCGAACCAGAAGCCGGACACCCCCGCCGACCAGTCGCCGGTGTTGGGGTTCAGGGACGGACCGAACATGGAGGTGACCAGCAGGCCTGCGCCGGCGTCGGCCATCAGCCCGTCGAGGTCGCGCTCGCCGGGCTCCAGATGCAGGCTGTGGGTCGAGACGCCCGGCGGGCCGGCGAGGCCGCGCGAGGCGTGACCGGTCGAGGCGAGGCCCAGCTGGGCGGCGGCGGCGCTGTTCAGCAGCCAGCTCGTCAGCACACCGTCGTCAATGATTGATCGGCGGGTCACCGCCACGCCCTCGTCGTCGAAGGGGGTCGAGCCCATGCCGCGCGGGCGGAAGGGGTCGTCGATCAGATTGACGCCCTTCGGCAGCACCGGCTGGCCGAGACGGTCCTTGAGGAAGGAGGTCCCCCGGGCGATCGAGGGGCCGGAGATGGCGCCGATCAACGGCGAGAGAATCTGCATCGCCAGCCGATTCTCGAAGATCACCGGGGCGGTGGTGGAGGCGATCTTGCGCGGGCCGGTGCGGGCCACGGCGCGGCGGCCGGCCTCGGCGCCGATGCTTTCGGCGGAGGGCAGGTCGGACAGGTGGCGGGCCGCCCGGTTCTCGCCGCCGCGCTCCATGGCGCCGTCCTTCTCGGCGATGACGCCGACGCCGAGCGAAAAGGCCGAGCCGTGATAGGCGCCGTCGAAGCCGTGCGAAGTCACCAGCCGCCAGCGGCTGCTCGAGGCGGCGGCGTGGCCGCCTTCGGAGCGAGCGACGCCGGGAACGGCGAGGGCGACGGCCTCGGCTTCGGCGGCGACGGCCTCGAGATCGGCGGCGCTGCGTTCGGTCGGGTCGTAGAGATCGAGGTCGGCGAAGGGGCCGTGGGCGAGGCGGTCCTGCGGCGCGAGGCCGGCGTACGGGTCTTCGGGAGCCAGTCTGGCCATGGCCACGGCGCGTTCGACCAGCCGGCCGCGGGTGGCCTCGGACAGGTCGGAGGCGGAGACCGTGGCCTGACGCCGGCCGATGAAGACGCGCAGGCCGAGGTCGCGGCTCTCCTCGCGCTCGACGTCCTCGAGCGCGCCGTTGCGGACGCCGACGGAGAGGGCGGCGCGCTCGGCCGAGACGGCCTCGGCGGCGTCGGCGCCGGCCTTCAGCGCGGCGGCGACCAGTTCGGGCAGGATGTCGGGGGAGGCGGAGGACGGCAGGCTGTCAGGCATGCCCCGATATGGCGGACCCGGCCGCGCGCCGCAACGGGGCCAGGGGCTTCCGGGGCGGAAGGCGGGTCTAGGTGTTCGCCCCGCCCACGAAGGCGTGGACGATCAGCATTCCGGCCGCCGCGATCAGGGCCAGATAGGTCAGGACCATGCCGAGCAGGCGACCGGGGGTGGGCTTGCCGGCAGTCAGCCCGGTGGCGTGCAGGAGCCGGCCGATGAACAGCACGCCACCGACGGCGTGGAGGGTGTAGGCAGGCAGGCCGAGCATGGTCAGGGCGACCAGGGCGCCGACGCCGATCGGGATATACTCCGCCGCATTGCCGAACACCCGGCTTCTCAGGACCAGATCGGCGTTGCCACCGTCGCCGAGGACGACGCGATGCTTCTGCCGGCCCATGACCACGCGGAAGGACAGGATGACCAGGAGCAGGATGAGCAAGCCGCTCCAGAGGGCGGCGGCCTGTGCGGCGGTCATCTCGGGCATGGTCAGTTCTCGCGGGCCACCGGATAGAGCCGGAAGCGGTTATCATAGAACGGGGTTCGCTCGTAGAACCACTGCAAACGCGCATTGCCGCTGGCGGCGAACTCGGGCTCGGCGGCCAGCTTGGCCTCGAACTCCGCTTTCAGCGCCGGATCGGCGGCCAGCATGCGCTCGGCGAGGGGGGCGATGGCGTAACCCTCGATATATTCGACGCGGCTGAGCACCTCTGGGAACAGGCCCCAGGCGAAGAAGCTCTCGGACGACTGCGGCTCCAGCAGCAGGACGACGATGTCGCCCAGCGGCTGGTCGGTCGGGACGCGGACCGAGCCGGCCGGGAAGGTCCAGTCGCGGCGCTCGGGCGTGACCGAGGTCACCGTCACCGGCACATGGCCCTCATTGGGGCGGGTCGCCAGCTTCGGATCGTCGAGGCGCAGCATCTCGACGGCGATCGTGCGCGGCGCATCGAGCGTCTCCAGGGCGACGCCGTGGAGGCGGAGGCGTTCGATGATGTCGGCGCGATGCGCCGGCACCCAGTAGGCCTCGGGCCGGCGCAGGGTCAGGGTCGGATGCGACGAATAGAAGGGCATTTGCCACAGCTCGGGGTCGGGCTCGCCCAGCCAGCGGATCTCCTGTCGGCCCGAAGCGGGGCTGTCGTACATTTCGTAGCGAATGCCCTTGAAGGCGCGGGTCGAGGCGGGTTCGGCGTCCTGGACGAAATTGGCCGGGATTTCGGCGGGACGCAGGGCGCTGTCGGCGGTGATCGCCGCGCGCAGGCCGCGGCCCTCGGCGGCCAGCAGCCGCATGGCCTCCTCAAGGAAGACATAGGTCCCGAGCACCCGCTGTTCGTGCGGCTTGAGGCTGTGGTTCTCGATCAGGATGGTCGGGACGTGGGCTGCCGAGCCCCAGCCGTTGGAGAAGCGCTCGCCGAGGCCGCCGTCGGACAGTCCGGCCTTCGGGTCGCTGTCGCCCACGCCGAAGACCAGTTCGCCGGGGATGTGGCCCTGGGCCTCGAGGGCTGCGTTCATGGCCGGCTTGAAGGCCGCGTCGAGCCAGGCCGCGGTGGCCGGAGAGCGCGAGTAGATGCCGTTCTCGCCGTTGTATCCGTAGGTTACGTCGTACTGGTAATCCATGCCGTCGGTGACGTGGATGTCGACGTAGAGGTCCGGCCGGTATTTCAGGATCAGGCCGCGCACCGCCCGCATCTCGGGCTGGTCCAGTTTCAGGTAGTCGCGGTTGAGGTTCTGGTTGGTCGCCGTATTGCGCCAGCCCTGGATGCGGGGGCCGCGCTGGTTGGGACGCGAGTAGGCGCTGGTCCGTTCGTGGCCATCGACGGACAGGATCGGGATCAGGATCAGATTGACCCGGTCCAGCAGATCCGACTTGCCGTTGAAGGCGATGTCGCGGAGCAGCATCATGCCCGCGTCCTTGCCGTCGATCTCGCCGGGGTGGATGCCGGCCTGGGCCAGCAGCACGGGCTTGGCCGGATCGAAGGCGGCGCCGTCCTTCGAGGCGATGACGGCGTAGATCGGCCGGCCCTCGGGCGAGACGCCGAACTGTTCGATGCGGATTAGGTCGGAGGCGGCGTCGAGCCGGTCGAACCAGACGCGGGTGTCGGCGTAGGTCGGGCTGAAGTCATGGGCCGGATCGGCCTCGAACGGCGTCACCCACGGGTCGGAGGCGTCGCGCAGCAGGGCGCGGCTGGCGCCGTCCCATTCGGGCGCCGGCGGCAGGAGGGGCTGGTCCCAGGGCGCGGCGTTGGGGACGGAAGGGGACGCGGACTGGGACATGGCGGGACTCGACACGAGGGCCGCCAGGGCGGCCAGGATCAGGGTGGAGCGCATGCCCCCTCATCCGCCGTCCGGTCCGCTGTGGCAAGTCCGCAGGGTCGCGCCGCGTCCGCCTATTTCCAGATCGGCGTCCCGTCGCCCGGCAGGCCGAGACGGTCCCACAGCTCCGAAACCCGCTCGACCACGGCCTCGTCCATCCTGATTTCCTCGCCCCACTCACGCTTCGTCTCGGGCGGCCATTTGTCGGTGGCGTCGAGGCCGATCTTGGAGCCCAGGCCGCTCTCGGGGCTGGCGAAGTCCAGATAGTCGATCGGGGTGTTCTCGATGACGGTGATGTCGCGCGCCGGGTCCATCTTGGTGGAGATGGCCCACATCACCTGTTTCCAGTCGCGGGCGTCGATGTCGTCGTCCACGACGATGACCCATTTGGTGTACATGAACTGGCGCAGATAGCTCCAGACGCCCAGCATCACCCGCTTGGCGTGGCCGGGGTAGGCCTTCTTCATCGACACCACGGCGATGCGGTAGCTGCAGCCCTCGGGCGGCAGCCAGAAGTCGGTGATCTCGGGGAACTGGGCCCGCAGCAGGGGGATGAAGACCTCGTTCAGCGCCTCGCCCAGCACCGAGGGTTCGTCCGGCGGGCGGCCGGTGAAGGTGGTCAGATAAATCGGGTCCTTCCGCATGGTGATGGCGGTGACCTGGAAGACCGGGAAGGTCTCGACCGAATTGTAGTAGCCGGTGTGGTCGCCGTAGGGGCCCTCGGGGGCGTGTTCGTCGAACAGGACATGGCCCTCGAGCACGATCTCGGCGTTGGCCGGGACCATCAGCGGCACGGTCTTGCAGGGGACCAGTTCGGCCTTGGCGCCGCGCAGCAGGCCGGCGAACTGGTATTCGGACAGGGTGTCCGGCACCGGCGTGACGGCGGCCAGAATGGTGCCGGGGTCGGCGCCGAGCACGACGGCGCAGGGCAGGGGGCCCTTCTTTCCGGCCTTCCTGTGCCGGGCGTAGTGCTGGGCCCCGCCGCGATGGGCGAGCCAGCGCATGATGGCCTTGTCCTTGCCCAGGACCTGCATGCGGTAGATGCCGAGGTTGAAGTCGTCCTCGCGGTCCTCGGAGGGCCCCTTGGTGACGACGAGGCCCCAGGTGATCAGGGGCGCGGGCTCGCCGGGCCAGCAGCCCTGGACGGGCAGGGAGGTCAGGTCGATCTGGTCGCCCTTGAGCACGACCTGCTGCACCGGGGCCGACTTCACGATCTTCGGCCGCATCGACATGACGGTCTGGGCCAGCGGCAGCATCTCCATGGCGTCCGACAGGCCGCGCGGCGGGGTCGGGTTGCGCAGGAAGGCCAGCAGTTCGCCGACCTCGCGCAGCTCGGCGGCGGTGGTGCGGGTCTTCTTCTCCATGGTCACGCCCATGGCGACACGCTTCACCGTGCCGAACAGATTGGCCAGGCAGGGGATGGGGCTGATCGAGCCGTCGGGCATGACGGGCTTTTCGAACAGCACCGCCGGGCCGCCGTTGCGCAGCAGCCGGGTCTGGATCTCGGTCATCTCGAGGTGGGTGGAGACGGGTTCGGAGACGCGAACCAGTTCGCCCTCGGCCTCGAGCATCGCCATGAAGTCGCGCAGGGATTTGTAGGCCAAGGGGGAACGCTCCGTCAGAGCGTCATGGATTAGGCGGGCGCGGGCGTCGTGTCACGCCATGGCGGGTGCGGCCTTTTCAGTAGGCCCGCGTATCCGACACAAGGGCCCACAGCGGCAGGTGCAGGGCGCTGGTGGCGGCGCCGATCTGGGCGGTGGTCAGATGGGCGCGGCCGGCCTCGGCGCGGCGGGCGTCCTCGACCGTCATGTGAATGAGGGCGGCGACGTCCTCGATGGACAGGCCGCGGTCCTCACGCCACCGCTTCAGTCTCGCGCCGACCGCCGCGTCAAGCGGATCGACGCCGGGAAAACCCAGCACCGAGCCCATTTGTCTCGCTCCCTGCGCGCCGACTATGCGCGGCGCTTCAGGCCCATTCTTCATCCCATTTGAACGCGGGATCAATCCAGTCGCCGAGACGGCCGTCGGGACGGGCGAGGGCGTGGACGCGGTCGACCTCCTCTTCCGTCAGCTGGAAGTCGAAGATGTCGAAATTCTCCTCGGCGCGATGGACCTTGCTCGTGCGCGGGATGGCGATGACGTTCTGCTGGATCAGCCAGCGCAGAGTGACCTGTCCGGGCGTCTTGCCGTGAGCCTTGCCGATCTCGATCAGGGTCGGGTCGGCGGCGATGGCGCCCTGGGCCAGCGGCGACCAGGCGGTGATCGAGGAGCCGAGCTCCCTCGCCGCCGCCTTGAGCTTCGAGAGCTTGAGGTAGGGGTGGTATTCGACCTGATTGGTGACCAGTCGCGCCTTCGACAGCGCCTGGGCTTCGCGGAATTCGGCCGAGGGGAAGTTGGACAGGCCGATGCTCCGGGTCAGGCCCTGATCCTTCGCTTCGTTGAGGGCGCCGAGCGTTTCGGCGAAGGACGGTTCCCGCTTCGGCCAGTGCAGCAGCAGCAGGTCGGGGGTGAAGCCGAGGCTGGCGGCGGACTCTTTCGCCTGCTTCAACAGACCCTCGCGGTCGAAATGGGCGACCCAGATCTTGGTGGTCAGCCAGATCTCGTCGCGGGCGACGTGGCCGGCCTCGATGGCGTCGCGGATGCCGTCTCCGACGGCCGCCTCATTGGAATAGATCCAGGCGGTGTCGATGTGGCGATAGCCGATGCGCAGGGCCTCCGCGACCATGGTCCGGGCCACCTCGGGCGTCAGGTTCCAGGTGCCGAAGCCGAGCAGGGGAATGGCGTGGCCGTCGACGGTGATGGCGGGCTGGTCGGTCATGGAAGGCTCCGGCGGGGGGAGCGGTTTAACTGGGGACCGCGGCCCCGGGTTCAACCAGCCAGTCGAATATCTCGTCCCACAAGGGCTCCATCCGGCGGCGGAAGGCGCCCTCGTGGCCGATGCGGGCGACGCCGTAGTCGGCCGGCGCGCGGACCACGATCTCGCGCGGGGCGTTGGGATAGACTTCCAGCAAGGCGGGCGAGGTGACGGGCGTGGCGATCGGGTCGTCGGTGAAGATCCATGAGCGGATCGGGGCGGTCACCGCCTCGAAATGATGGGGGCGAAGGCGGTCCTTCAGTTCATCGAGGAAATAGGCCGGCTTCAGGCACCAGCGCCGCCAGGTCTTCCAGACGCCCGCAGGCAGGTCGGTCCCGGCCCACAGGCCGCCGCCCTTGATATAGCCGTGACGGGCGAGGCTGAACGGGCCGTAGCCCAGCCAGAAGAACAGTTCGAGCGGGTTGTAGGACCGGTGGTGACGGCCCCAGTAACCGCTGCCGACCGAGACGAAGGCGTGGCGTGCGATCTGATGCTGGTTGGGCATGAAGCCGAGGAAATGGCCGCCGACGCTGTGGCCGACATGGACGACCGGCAAGCCGGGCGCGCTCTCGATCAGGGCGTCCAGGGCTGCGGGCATGTCGAGCCGGCCCCAGTCGGGATAGTCCATCTCCATGTCCGCCAGATCGTCGGGGCGCGAGCCCGCGATGCCGCGGAAGTCGTAGGTGAGGACGGCCGCGCCCTTGCCGGCCAGATGCCGGGCGAACCGGTCGTAGAAGCCCTTCGGGAAGCCGGTGCCGGAACTGACCAGCACCGCGACGGCGGGCCGGTCGGCAGAGATCAGACGCATCGACAGCGGATAGCCGTCGGCGGCGTCGGCGATGAAGTCGCGGATGACGAGGTCGCTCATCGGAGGTCCGTAGCTATTCGAAACGAACCTAGCCGATTGACGCGGCGTCAGGTCAAGCGCTCTTGGAGCGGACGCGGTCCTCGGCTAAAGCCGCGCCTTCTCCTGCTTTCCGGGCCTTCTCGCCATGACCGATCTTCCCGACCGCCTGTGTGTCGATCCCGACAGCCCCTTCCACGACGCCGACCTGCTGGCGCAGGGGGTGGGCGTTCGCTTCAAGGGCGAGGACAAGACCAATGTCGAGGAATATTGCGTCTCCGAAGGCTGGGTCCGTCTGGCCGTCGGCAACCGCGTCGATCGCCGCGGCAAGGCCCTGACGGTCAAGCTGCAGGGCCCGGTGGAGCCGTATATCAAGGGCGAGTGAGGCCTAGCCGACCTTACGGAATTCGACCTGTTCCGCGGCGCTGTCGAGGATGAGGCCGCCGTCCTGAAGTAGCGTGGCGCGGGTCACGCCGTTCATGAAGGCCCCGAAGCGCTGTTCGAACGGGGTCGTCATCCGTTCGCAGACCGGACCGGTTGCCGGCGTCATCTCCAGCAGAGGTCCGTCCTGACGGTAGAGCCAGCCGCTGAGCACGCAGGCGTTGGCGTCGATTCGACCCTTGCTGATGGTGATTTCGACCGGCCCTTCGCCCGGCGGGGGCGGCGCGCCGTGGAAGACGCGTAGCCGCCAGCGGCCGGTGATGTCCGCCCGGGGGAGGGGCGGGGCGGCTTTGAATGTCAGGTCGGCCCCCGGACCCGTCAGGCGCAAGCCTCCGTCACGAGGCTCGGCCGCAGTCACCACCGAGAGGGTCTGGCTGAACTCCGTCTCCCAGTCCGTCAGGCCGCGGGCGCACATCGCCCCCGGATTGGCCTCCATGACGACGAGGCGGTCGCCGTCCCGTTCATAGCGCCGCCAGAACGCGATGCACTGCGACTGCGCCCGCAAGGTGAAGTCGCCAACCGTCATGGTGATCGCGTGTTGGCTGTCCGTATCATCGGGCGGCGGGGCCGGGCGGCCGTTCATGGCGGTCAGCCGCCACTCGCCGCGGATGTCATCCGCTTCCGCCGACGGCGCGGGTCGATGCCCGCCGGCGGTCGGCGCAGCGGGGCTGCAGGCTGCAAGACACAGGGCGATGACAAGGGCGCGCATGCTGACACAGCGAACGAACGGCGCGGCGTTTTCATGGCGGCAGGCCCGCTTATGCGGCGGGAGAGAAAACTCGGGCCGGGAATGCTTCTCCCCCCGCCGCCCGCGGTCTAGGTTCGGGCTCCTTGTGAGTCCCGGAGCCTTCGATGCGCCTGTCTGTCCGCCTTCTCGCCGCCAGCGCCCTGGCGCTGACCCTCGCCGCCGCGCCCGCCGTGGCGCAGGACGCCCGCACCGTCCGCGAGGCGGAGCAGCTCCGTGACCGGGCGCTGCAGGACAATGTGGCTTACGAACTGGTCTCGGAGCTGACGACCTGGTTCGGGCCGCGGCTGGCGGGGTCGGAGTCGGAGCAGGCCTCGGCGCGCTGGGGGGCGGAGAAATTCCGCCAGATGGGCTTCGACAACGTCTCGATCGAGGAATTCCCGCTGGCCCTGTGGGCGCGGGGCGAGGCCAGGGTCGAGATCCTGTCGCCCTTCCCGCAGCCGCTGGAGGTGGTGGCGCTGGGCGGCTCGATGGCCACCCCGGCGGAAGGGATCGAGGGCGAGGCGGCGATTTTCGAGACCTATCAACAGATGCTGGATCAGCCCGAGGGCTCGCTGGCCGGCAAGATCGTGGTGGTGCTGCAGGACACGGTGCAGGCCCAGGACGGGCGGGGCTACGGCGCGACCTCTCCGATCCGGGGCAATGGGCCGTTCGAGGCGGCGCGGCGCGGTGCGGTCGGCTATGTGCTGCGCTCGCTGGGCACCCATGATCATCGCTTCGCCCACACCGGCGCGACGCGGGTGGGCGAGGGGACGGTCCCGTCCTTCGCCATGAGCCCGCCCGACGCGGACCAGCTGCGCCGCCTGATGGCCCTGACCGACGAACCGGTGCGGATGCGGCTGTTCTCGAGCGCCGGCTTCACCGGCCAGACGGTCAGCCAGAACGTCATCGGCGAGGTGCGGGGCCGGAGCGCAGGAGATGGGGGCGCGGCGGGCGAGGTCATCGTCATCGGCGGCCACCTCGACAGCTGGGACCTCGGCACCGGGGCGATCGACGACGGCGCGGGCGTGGCCATCACGGCCGCGGCCCTGAAGCTGATCGAGGACATGCCGCGCAAGCCGCGCCGGACCATCAGGGTGGTCTGGTGGGGCTCGGAGGAGGTCAGCCAGCCGCCGCCCGCGCAGGGCCTGGCCGGCGCCCGCTTCTACGCCTCCAGCCGCGCCGACGAGATGGCGAACCATGTGGCGATCAGCGAGAGCGACTTCGGGGCGGGGCCGATCTACAGCCTGGGCCTGCCGGCGGGCGCCGCGGACACCGATTTCCGCCGCGCGGCGCAGGCGGTGCTGACCCCGCTGGGCGTGCTGTTCGACGGCTCGCCCGCGACCGGCGGCGGCCCGGACACCGGGCCGACCGTGGCTCTCGGCGTGCCGGCCTTCCGCCTGAACCAGGACGGCACCGACTATTTCGACGTCCATCACACCGCCGACGACGTGCTGGACCGGATCGATCCGGAGGCGATGGACCAGAACGTCGCCGCCTGGGCCGCCTTCCTGTGGCTGCTGGCCAACTCCGATGTCGACTTCCGCGCGTTACGTCCGGCGCAGTAGGACTCATCATCGCGAGCGTGGCGAAACTGGTAGACGCAAGGGACTTAAAATCCCTCGACTTCGGTCATGCGGGTTCGACCCCCGCCGCTCGCACCAACCGTCGCTCAGTGGGCGTGCCGCAGCCGCCGCCAGTTGAGGATATGCGCCGCGGCGAGCAGCAGGCTGCCGATGACGGTGATGAGGGTTTCGGCCGCCTCCGTCGGCCAGCCGAGCACTCCGGCGGACAATCCCGCCAGGCCAAGCAGGGCCAGAACCAGCGGGGCGACCGGGAGGCCCCGGCGGGCCGAGCGGAGAAGCGCCATCAGCGAGATCGGCGCCGCGACGACCACGAACAGGCCGTGCAGCCACTCCGCCTCGGCCCAGACGCCCAGCAGCGGCAGACTCGCGGCCGCCACGGGAAGGGCCAGACAATGGACGATGCACAGGCCCGACAGCCCGATCGCGGCCATGTCGAACGTCGCCGCTCTCGCCATCATCGTCTCCTTCGTTCCCGTAACCCGGACATATGTTATAGTGTAACACTTTTCGCAAGAGCGAGTGTTGCAAGCGCTTCCTTTTCGGGTTCCCCAACACTCCGGGACCTGCAAATCTCCGCCACGCCAAAAATCCATCCCTGAGAGAGTGATGATGTCCGTTCTTCGAATTTCGCTGCGCCGCGGTCTCGGTTGCACTGTGGCCATCGGCGCCCTCTTCCTCGGGAGCCAGGTCGCAGCGCAGGACGCCCCCATCGTCCAGCCGGGGGCGCCGGGGCAGGCGTCGCGCGCTCTCGATGCGCGGGAAGCCGCGCGCATCTCTGACAACCGCTATTCGGCCGACGACGTGGCCTTCATGCAGGGCATGGTCTGGCACCACGCCCAGGCCGTGCAGATGGCCGCCCTCGTTGCGGACCGCACCAACACCCAGGCGATCATCGACGTCGCGGGTCGCATCAACGCCTCGCAAGCTGATGAGATCACGTTCATGCAGGGCTGGCTGCGCGAGCGGGGCGAGACGGCGCCCGATCCGTCCGCCGGGGCGATGGATCACGGCGCGCATGCGGGTCATCACGGCGCGGGTCACGCGGGGCATGCCGCCATGCCGGGCATGGCCACCGCGGAGCAGATGGCCGCCCTGACCGCCGCGCGCGGCGAGGCCTTCGACCAGCAGTTCCTGAGACTGATGATCGCCCACCACGAGGGGGCGGTGAAGATGGTGGCCGATCTGTTCGCCCGTCCGGGTTCGGCCTACGATCCGGTGCTGTTCCGCTTCGCCAACGACGTGACCAACGAGCAGCAGGCCGAGATCAACCGGATGGCGGCCCTGCTGCGCGAGCGCGCGCAGGACCCGCGCAGCATTCTGAAGGGCGATTTCCGCGACGCCGAACAGGCGGCCAGCAACATGACCCTGCTGACCAGCCTGCCGAAGCCCGCCGGCTTCTTCGATCCGCAGAACCCCGCCGGTCTGCCGCCGCCCGTGCCGGCGGCGGACGACGACGGCGACTCCCGGGACGGGCCCGGGGGCCAGTTCGGCCGCCGGTCGCCCTTCCTGAGCTTCGCCAACACCGACATGGCCTTCTCCGGAGACCTGCTGGCGGTGGGCAACTACCACGGCTTCAACCTCTACCGGCTGGGAGAGGCGGCGGAACCGCAGCTGGTCAGTTCGGTCGTCTGCCCGGGCGGACAGGGCGACGTCTCGATCGTCGGCGACCTGCTGCTGATGTCGGTCGAGTCGACCAACGGTCGTGTCGACTGCGGACGTCAGGGCGTGCCCGACGGAGCCAGCGCCGAGCGCTTCCGCGGCCTGCGCATCTTCGACATCAGCGACCAGACCCGGCCCGTGCAGGTGGGCCAGGTCCAGACCTGCCGCGGCTCGCACACCCATTCGGTGGTCGACGCCGATGCGAACCGGCTGATCGTCTACAACTCGGGCACGGCCGGCATCCGTGACGAACGGGAGCTGGCCGGCTGCGTGACCGGAGTGGCCGGAGATTCGCGCACCGCCCTGTTCCGGGTTGATGTGATCGAGATTCCGCTGGCCGATCCGTCGCGGGCGCGCATCGTCGACAGCCCCGCGGTGTTCGCCGACCAGGCCACGGGTCAGATCGCGGGCCTGTGGCGCGGCGGCGACCATGGCGAGGGCACCCAGACGACCAGCCGCACCGACCACTGCCACGACATCACCCTGTTCCCGACGCGGAACATCGCGGGCGGCGCCTGCTCGGGCAACGGCATCCTGTTCGACATCTCCAATCCGCTGGCCCCGAGCCGGCTGGATGCGGTGACGGACACGGGCTTCGCCTACTGGCACTCGGCGACCTTCAACAACGACGGCACCAAGGTGGTCTTCACCGACGAGTGGGGCGGCGGCGGACGGCCTCGCTGCCGGGTCCAGGACCCGCGCGAGTGGGGCGCCAACGCCATCTACGACATCGTCGACGGCAAGCTGGAGTTCCGCAGCTACTACAAGCTGCCCGCCGCCCAGAGCGACAAGGAGAACTGCGTCGCCCACAACGGCTCGCTGGTGCCGGTGCCCGGCCGCGACCTGTTCGTGCAGGCCTGGTACCAGGGCGGGATCTCGATCAGCGATTTCACCGACTCCTCCAATCCGGTCGAGATCGCCTATTTCGATCGCGGCCCGGTCAATGAGCAGCACGGCGCCTTCGGCGGCTACTGGTCGGTCTACTGGTACAACGGCCGGATCTACGGCTCGGAGATCGCGCGCGGCCTCGATGTACTGGCGCTGACGCCCAGCGAGCATCTGACCGCGAACGAGATCGCCGCCGCGGCCATGGCCGACCAGGGCGCGACGGTGAATCCGCAGCAGCAGTACCCGGTGCGCTGGCCGGCCCACCCGGTGGTGGCCAAGGCCTACCTCGACCAACTGGCGCGCGACGACGCCATGCCGGCCGAGACCCGGGCGAGCCTCACCGCGGCGCTGGATCAGGCGACCCCGCTGGTCGAAAGCGGCGCCCGGGACGCGGGCGTGGCCCGGTCGCTGCAGGCCTTCGCTGCGGGGATCGACGGCTCGGGTCAGGGCGCGACGGCCCGGCGGCTGAGCGGCCTGAAAGAGATCCTCGACGGCATCGCCAGCCGGATATCCTGAAGCGGCGAACAGGGTCCGGCGGCGGGGCGCCGCCGGACTCCCGCCTCGCGCGCGTGACCCCCCGACTTCAGCGCGGGGCGACGTAACTTCGTGTTTCGCGGGGCGGAGCGGCCTTACCCCTGCGGCGTTTCGTGGCACAAGGGGCGACCGCTCCCTCACAGGCCACGGATATCGCATGAAAAGAGCCCGGCGCGCCCGTATCGTCGCCACCCTCGGACCGGCCAGCCGCGCGCCCGGCGCGGTCAAGGCCCTGGCCCAGGCCGGGGTCGACGTTTTCCGTCTGAACTTCAGCCACGGCACGCATGAGGACCACGCGGCTGCGCTGAAGGCGGTGCGCGGCGCGGAGCTGGCGCTGAAGCGGCCGCTGGGCGTGCTGGCCGACCTGCAGGGACCGAAGCTGCGGCTGGGCAGGTTCAGGGACGTCGAGATCGATGTGAAGCCGGGCCACAAGATGCGGTTCGACCTCGACCCGACGCCCGGCGACGAGACCCGGGTGCAGATGCCGCATCCGGAGATCTTCCGGGCGCTGCGCACCGGCATGCTGCTGCTGCTCGACGACGGCCGGGTGAGGCTGCGGGTCAATGAGCGGACCGATGAATGGGCGGATGTGACGGTCGAGAGCGGCTCGAAACTGTCGGACCGAAAGGGGGTGGCCGTGCCCGAGGCGGTGGTGCCGGTCTCGGCCCTGACGCCCAAGGACCGTGAGGATCTGGCCTTCGCCCTGCGCATCGGCGTCGACTGGGTGGCGCTGAGTTTCGTCCAGAAGGCCGAGGATATGGCCGAGCTGAAGCAGATCGTGAAGGGCCGGGCGGCCTGCCTGGCCAAGATCGAGAAGCCGCAGGCGCTGAACGAGCTGGAGAGCATCCTCGACTACTGCGACGGCGTCATGGTGGCGCGCGGCGACCTCGGCGTCGAACTGGACCCCGAAGAGGTGCCGGTGGCGCAGAAGCAGATCATCCGCGCCGCCCGCCAGCGTGGCGTGCCGGTGATCGTGGCCACCCAGATGCTGGAATCGATGACGTCGTCGCCTGCCCCGACCCGGGCCGAGGCCTCGGACGTCGCCAACGCCGTCTATGAGGGCGCCGACGCCCTGATGCTGTCGGCCGAGACGGCCTCCGGCGACTATCCGCTGGAGTCGGTCGGCATCATGAACCGCATCATGGAGCGCGTGGAGCGCGACCCGATGTGGCCCAGTCTGATGGACGCCGAACACGCCGGCATGGACGAGCACGATGTCGACGCCTTGGTGGCGGCGGCGCGCAAGGCGGCGGAGTCGCAGTCGACGGCCTGTATCGTGGTCTTCACCACCCTGGGCGGGACGGCGCGCAGGATGTCGCGCGAGCGGCCGCTGCAGACCGTGCTGGCGTTGACGCCCAAGCCGGAGACGGCGCGGCGGCTGGCGCTTGTCTGGGGGCTGGAGCCACGACTGAGCCGGGAGCCCGCCTCGCTGGAGGAGGTCACCGACGACGCGGTCGAAAAGGCGGTCGAATTCGGCCTCGCCGAGCCGGGCCAGAGGCTGCTGATCCTCGCCGGGACGCCATTCGGCGCGCCGGGGGCTGCGAATCTGCTGCGACTGGCGCATGTTCCGATGAAGGCGAAGCGCTGACGGGCACCCCCTCCACCGCCTCGCGGTCCCCCTCCCTGAGGGGGAGGAGACGTCCGGCATGATCAAATACATCGGCTCGAAGCGCGCCTTGCTGGCGGAGATCGTCTCCGCCATCTCCGGCGTGCTGCCGGAGGGCGGGACCGTCTGCGACCTGTTCTCTGGCTCCGCGCGGGTCGGGCATGCGCTGAAGAAGCAGGGCTTCCGGGTCTGGTCGAACGATCACAACGCCTACGCCCATGTGCTGGCCACGGCCTATGTGCAGGCCGATCGCGAGCTGTGGCTGGAGAAGGCGGAAGGCGTGCTGACCGAGCTCCGGACCGTAAAGCCCGAGGCGGGCTGGTTCACGAAGACCTTCTGCGAGGACGCCCGCTATTTCACGCCGGAGAACGGCGCGCGGATCGACGCCATGCGCGACCGGATCGCGGCGATGGCGCTGGAGCCGGAGCTGGAGGCCATCGCCCTGGTCAGTCTGATGGAGGCGGCCGACCGGGTCGATTCCACGGCCGGTCTGCAGATGGCCTATATGAAATCCTGGGCCAGCCGGGCGCTGAAGCCGCTGGAGCTTCGCATGCTGGACGTGCTGCCGGGCGTGGCGGCGGGCCCCTGCCGGGCGACCCGGGCCGACGCCGTCGAACTGGCGCCGACGGTCCAGGCCGACCTCGTCTATCTGGACCCGCCCTACAACCAGCATTCCTACCTCGGCAACTACCACTGCTGGGAGAGCCTGGTGCTGTGGGACAAGCCGGAGACCTACGGGATCGCCAACAAGCGGATCGACGTGCGCACCCGCAAGAGCGCCTTCAACAGCCGGCCCGGCATCGCCCCGGCGTTGCAGGCGGTGATCGAGGGGCTGAAGGCGCCCAATCTGATCGTCTCGTTCAACGACGAGGGATATCTGGGCCGCGACCAGCTGGTGCAGATGCTGTCCGGCCGGGGCGAGGTGCAGGTCATCGAGATCGCCCGCCCGCGCTACGTCGGCGCCCGCATCGGCATCCACAATCCCAAGGGCGACAAGGTCGGGACGGTGGGCCGGCTGAGGAATGTCGAATATCTGTTCGTGGTCAGCGACCGGCGTCTGAACCTGGCCGATGCGGCGTGAGCGGGAGCGTACGGAACGGGTCGGACTCAAGGCCGTTGTGTCGGCCATGGAACAGATGACCCTCTCCCCGTCGCGGCGTCTGGATGCGACCCGGGCCTATGGCCGGTCGGTCGACGCCTTTGAAACCGTGGCCTGGCGACCGCCGTCGGCGACCCGCTTCGACAACCGGGTGGCCAATGATGTGGCGGCCGAACCGGAGCCGACCCTGTCCGGAATGGCTGACGGGGTTCCGGCCTGGCTGACCATCACGCTGGGCAGCGTCATCGCCGCGCTGGCGGGCGCCGTGCTGGGCGGCGCCCTTCACATCTAGGCGTCTTCCAGCAGCGCCCGGATCGGGGCCCAGCCGCGGCGGTGGGCCGCGCAGGGGCCCAGCGTCCTCAGGGCCTCCTGATGCACCGGGGCGTTGTAGCCCTTGTGTCCGGCGAAGCCGTAGCCGGGATATTCCGCGTCCAGCTCGACCATCAGCCGGTCCCGCGCTGTCTTGGCGAGGATCGAGGCGGCGGCGATCGACAGCGACAGGCCGTCGCCGCCGACCACCGTCTGGACGTCGCAGGGCAGTCTGAAGCGGTAGTTGCCGTCGACCAGGGCCGCGACCGGCTGGACCGCCATCGCCTCGATGGCCCGGCACATGGCCAGGCCGGTGGCGTGGAGGATGTTCAGTTCGGCGATCTCCTCGACCGAGGCGAAGCCGACGCCCCAGGCCACCGCGCGGGCCTTGATCTCGATCTCGAGGGTTTCGCGCCGCGCGTGGGTCAGGGCCTTGGAGTCGTCGATGCCCCCGGGCAAGTCGTCGGGGTTCAGGATCACCGCCCCCGCCGAGACCGGACCGGCCCACGGACCGCGCCCGGCCTCGTCGACGCCGCAGACCAGACCGCCGCAGGACTGGATCAGCACCGTTTCGAGGGCCAGGGTCGGGAAGGCGCGGGCGGCCTTCGCTGCGGCCTTGGCTTTGGCCGGTTTCTTCGCGGGGGTCTTCACCGGTCGGCCATCGCACGAACCTGCCGGTGACGGAAGCATTCGACGCCGTGATCGTTGACCATGCCCACAGCCTGCATGAAGGCGTAGACGATCACCGGGCCGACGAAGGTGAAGCCCCGCTTCTTCAGGGCCTTCGACATGGCCTCGGATTCCGGCGTGGCGACGGGGCGGGCGCCGCTGTCGGGCCATTCGTTCTGGATCGGCGCGCCGCCGGCGAAGGACCACAGCCACTCGCTGAAGTCCTCGCCCTGATCGCGCATCTCCAGCCAGATCCGCGCCCCCTTGATGGCGCTGTTGATCTTGGCCCGCGAGCGGATGATGCGGGCGTCGCCCAGCAGACGTTCGATGTCGGCCTCGCCGTAGGCGGCGACCTTTTCCGGGTCGAAGCCGTCAAAGGCGTCGCGCATGCCCTCGCGCTTCCTCAGGATGGTGATCCACGCCAGCCCGGCCTGGAAGCCGTCCAGCACCAGCTTCTCCCACAGGGCGCGGGCGTCGTACTCGGGCACGCCCCACTCCTCGTCGTGATAGGCGACGTAGAGCGGATCGGTCCCGCACCAGGCGCAGCGGTGGAGTGAGTCGGGCATGGAGGGAGGGTAGCGGGTTGGAAGAGGGAGTGAAGCGCTAGCCCGCCCCGCCGATATTGGGTTCACACGGACGCGGCGGTGTGAATTCGGCGGTCAGCAGGTCGAGGTCGCCGCAGCCGTCCATGTAACTATAGGCTTCCATCATCTCCGCAAAGCCGTCGCGAACGTAAAGCATGAAGTGGAGCGGATAGGCGTCGGGACCGACCTTGGCCTCGACCCATCCGTCCGGGCAGCGGGCGACATCGGCTTGCGGCAGGCTTCGGTTCACCTCGAATTCGGTGAAGAACCCGAACCCGGTGAATTCGCGGCTGGTGACGGTGGCGCTTTGCAACTGTTCAATGAGGGCCGTTCCATCATCCCGGCTGATCTGGCGCGCGATCACCAGTCCGGCGGCGGCTTCCAGGGCTGACAGGGAGGTGGTGGTCATCTTATCGCACCTCCGCGAACGCCCGCACCGGGAAGGTGCCGAAGGCCTTCAGCTTCGGCGGGGCGGCGGTGAAGCGGAAGCCCGCGTCCGGCAGCAGCTCCAGGCCGCGCATATGCTCGCAGATCGGCACGCCGGCGCCGAGCAGCAGGGTGTGCGCCGGGCGGGCGCGGGTGCGGGTGTCGTCGATGTTGTGCGAGTCGATGCCGACGAGGGCCGCGCCGGCCTCGACGAGGAAGGCTGCGGCGGCTTCGGTCAGGAAGGGGTGGTCCTCGAAATAGGCGTCGGTGCGCCAGTGGCGGGCCCAGCCGGTGTGGACCAGCACGGCCTGGCCGCGCAGGTCGCGGCCTTCGAAGCGGTCGGCGTCGATGGCCTGGACGTCGGGCGCCCGAACGACGAGTCCCGGCAGGCCGGCGACCCGTTCCAGCCCGACCTCGCTGAGGTCTTCGCCATCGGCGTAGCGGTGGAAGGGACTGTCCAGATAGGTGCCGGTGTTGCCGACCATCTCGATGCGGCCGATCTGGAATTCGGTCCCGGGTTCGTAGTTCGCCCGGGAGGCTTCGCGGCTGAGATGGTCGCAGATCAGCGGGGCGGGCAGGCCCTTGTAGGTGACCATCCCGGCCTCGATCGTGTGGCTGAGGTCGATGAGGCGGCGCGAGTCGGACATGGGAAGAGTCTAGCGCCTGCGGCTGCGTCGTGAAGGGCGGCCGATATCCGTGCTAGAAGGGTTTTCCCTCCTCCGGATCAGCCGCGCATGACCTCCCGACCCGCCGCGATCGTCGCCGTCCTGCTGGCGGCGCTGTGGCTGGCGGGCTGCGGCACCATCGACCGGACCGAGGACGGGGTGGTTCGCCTCGTCTCCCAGACCTGGCGGCCGACCGAGGATCCGCGCATCCGCGCCGGCGACGTCGCCCGCGTCGAGGCCCTGGCGGGGGAGATCGGCGACCGCCTGTGGCAGGGAGACGAGGGGCGCAGCATCCTCGCCCTGTCCGGAGGCGGCGCCAACGGGGCCTATGGCGCGGGGGTCCTGGTCGGCTGGACCGAGAGCGGGCGCCGGCCCGAGTTCACCGTCGTCACCGGCGTCAGCACCGGGGCGTTGGCTGCGCCCTTCGCCTTTCTCGGCCCCGACTGGGACGACGAGCTGCGGGGAGCATATGCCGAGGGCCGCACCGGCGGGCTGCTGGGCTGGCGGAGCTTCGCGGCCCTGGCGGCGCCGGGCCTGTTCGATTCCGGGGTGCTGAAGGATCTGGTCGAGGACTATGTCACCGGGGACCTGCTGCGGGCCATCGCGGTCGAGCACGGGAAAGGCCGGCGGCTGCTTATCGTCACCACCAATCTGGACGCCCAGGAGACGGTGATCTGGGACATGGGCGTGCTGGCGAAGCAGGGCGGCGAGCAGGCGGTGATCCTGTTCCGCGAGGTGTTGCTGGCCTCCGCCAGCATCCCCGGCGTGTTCCCACCGGTGATGATCCCGGGCGTGGACGGGACCGGCCGCCTGATAGAGGAGATGCACGTCGACGGCGGCGTCAACACGCCATTTCTCGGCATTCCCGAGAGCCTGTTGACGGTGACGATCCCGACGCAGGCGCCGTCGGGCACCGCCCTGTATGTTCTGGTCAACGGCCAGATCGGGCGCACCGAGCGGATCACCCGCGGGACGTTGCCGGCCATCCTGGCCCGATCCTATGACACGATGAGCAAGGCCAGCCTTCGCACCAGCCTGGCGGTCAATCTGGCCTTTGCAGAGCGCAACGGCCTGCGGATGTATGTGGCCGCCATCCCCGAAGGGATCGAGGCGTCGAGCCTCGATTTCGACCCCGAGTCCATGGCTGCGCTTTTCGAGCGGGGACGAGCGGCGGCCGCGGGCGGCCTGGCCTGGTCCGAGATGAAGAGCGCCGCGCCGTCGCCTGTCGCGCCGGAGGACCGGAGCCGATAAGGGTGGACAAGCCCCGGCCGAGGCTCAACAAAGGCGGTCCCTACAAGGAGGAACATCCATGCGTATCGCCATTCTCGCCGTCGCCGCCACCGCCCTGGCCCTCGCCGCCTGCTCGCAGCAGACCGGCGACAACGCCGCCGAAACCGCCGACGCCGCCGGCGACACCGTGGCTTCGGCCGCCGACGACACCGCCGCGAACGTCGACGCCGCCGCCGACAACACGGCCGCCGCGACCAATGAAGCGGCCGAGAACGTCGACGCTTCGATCCAGACGCCCGCCGAGACGCCCGCCCAGTAATCGACGGGCCCTGCCTATCGGAGACGCGCCCGGGGTCCGCTCCGGGCGCGTTTTTACTTCTGGAGGCCGGTCCAGTCCGGCCGGCGGACCGCGACGGGGCGGCCGTCGACGGTCAGGGCGCCGTCGATCCGGTCGAGTCGCAGCAGGGCCATGGCGGCGCCGTCGCGGCCGCTCAGCACCTCCCCGGCGCGGAGTTCGCCGTTCAGCACCTCGGCGCCGAAGGGCGGGGGCGGACCGTCGAAGGCGATCGGCAGCATGCGATTCTTGATGCTGCCGCGCCGCTTCATTCGCGAGGTGGTTTCCTGGCCGACGAAACAGCCCTTCTGGAAATCGATGCCGTTGAGCAGGTCGAAATTGGCCTCGATGGGGTAGGTCTTGTCTGAAGGCGCATCGGCGGCAGGGTCGGGCACGCCGACGGCGAGGCGATGGGCCTGCCAGTCGGCTTCTGCGGCGTTGGCCTCACCCCTGCCGATGCGACGGCCGCCGAGGCCGGGCGTGCGGGGGTCGGCGGTGAAGCCGTCGGCGACCTCGGGCCACGAGGCGAAGACTGGGCCATCGTCGGCCGCGACTGTGACCTGCGCGCGCAATTTGTACATCGACAGGCGCTGCAGGAGGGCCTCGCGGCGGTCGGCGGCGACGTCGAGCAGGATCCCGTCCGCCTCGCCGATCAGGAACAGGTCGAACAGCAGTCGGCCGGGCGGGGAGAGCAGGGCGCCGAAACGCAGCTCGCCCTCCGCCAGGGCCTCGACATCCTGGGTCAGAAGGTTGTGCAGGAACGGGCGGGCGTCGGGGCCCGAGACCCGGATCAGGGCGCGACTGGCGAGGCGGGCGATGCGGGCGGTCATGCGGTTCAGATAGGGCGTCGCACGCCTGTGGACCACACCCCGTGAACACTGATGCGACGGGAGAATCCGTATACGGTCCAAACATGCCGGGCCGTTTTCCCATTCTCTACATCGCCGAGGCGGGCTCGCAGGACGCGGCGCTGTCGTGCGGGGTGCTGGCGTATCTGGTCGAGGCCATGCCGCAGGCGCGGTTCACGGTGGTGGGATCGCGGGCCAGCGCGCCGCTGTTCGCCGACACGCCGCGGCTGGACCGGCTGATCGTGCTGGAGAAGGAGAGCCGGCTCGATTGGTTCGGCCTGTGGAACCAGGTGCGGGCGACGGACTGGGGCCTCGTGGTCGACATGCGCGGCTCGGCCCTCTCCGGCAAGCTGAAACGGCAGAAGCGGGCGGTGCGCGGCGAGCGGGAGGCCGGGGTGCACGCCGTGGAGCTGGCGGCGCGGGTGCTGCAGCTGGACGAGGTACCGGCGCCCCGGCTGTTCGTGTCGGAGGCCACCCGGGTGGCGGCGGACGCCCTGATTCCGCCGGGCGACGGTCCGTTGCTCGCCGTGGGTCCCGGCGCCAAGTGGATGGGGCGGCGCTGGCCGGCGGAGCGGTTCGCCAAGGTCGCCTCCGCCCTCGTCGGCGACGGCGGCCCGCTGCAGGGCGGCCGGGTGCTGGTCGTCGGCGCCGAGGCCGATCGCGATGCGGCCCACATCATCCGCCTGGCCTTGCCGCGTCATCGGACGGTCGAACTGCACGGCCGGCTGGGCCCGCTGCAGGCCGTGGCCGTGATCGGGCGGTGCGCCCTGTATCTGGGCGGGGACTCGCTGTGGACCGATCTGGCGGTGGCCTCGGGCACGCCGGTGGTCGCGGCCTATGGGCCGTCGGACGAGGTCGAGCGGGGGCCGTGGGGCGGGGTCGCGGTGCGCGGGCCGCGCTCGGTGGACGAATACCGCAAGATCGACCCCCGGCTGGACCAGGCCATCGAGCATATGAACGACCTGCCGGCCGAGCGGGTGCTGAAGGCGGCTCGCAAGGCGCTGGCCGAGCGGGTATAGGGCCGGGCCATGACCCAGACATATGACCTGATCGTCCGCGGCGGCGAAGTGGCCAATCACGCCGGGCGCGGCCTGGCGGATGTGGGAGTGATCGACGGGCGGATCGCCTTCGTCGGCGACCTGTCGCAGGCCAGCGCCGGCGAGACGGTGGACGCGACGGGGCTGACCGTCCTGCCGGGGGTGATCGACACCCAGGTCCATTTCCGCGAGCCGGGGCTGGAGTGGAAAGAAGACCTCGAGAGCGGGTCGCGCGCGGCGGCGCTGGGCGGGGTGACCTCGGTGTTTGAAATGCCGAACACCGAGCCCAATACGACCGATCCGGAGACCTTGGCCGACAAGCTGGCGCGGGCGCGGGACCGGATGTGGACGGATCACGCCTTCTACATCGGCGGGACGCACGGGAACGCCAGATACCTGGCCGAGCTGGAGCGGCTGCCGGGGTGCTGCGGGGTCAAGGTGTTCATGGGAGCCTCGACCGGGACCCTGCTGGTCGCCGACGACGACGGGGTGCGCGAGGTGCTGCGGCATGTGAAGCGGCGGGCCACCTTCCATTCCGAGGACGAATACCGGCTGGTCGAGCGGCGGCCGCTGGCCCGGACAGGCGACTGGACCAGCCACCCCGAGGTGCGGGACGCCGAGAGCGCGATCCGGTCGACGCGGCGTCTGGTGGCCCTGGCGCGGGAGGTCGGGGCGCGAATCCATGTGCTGCACGTGTCGACGGCGGAGGAGGTGCGCTTCCTGGCCGACCACAAGGATGTGGCGACGGCTGAGGTGACGCCGCAGCATCTGACGCTGGACGGGGACGAGGCCTATGCGCGGCTGAAGGGCTACGCCCAGATGAATCCGCCGATCCGCAATGCGGCCCATATCGCCGGCCTGTGGACAGGGATCGAGCAGGGGGTGTTCGACGTGCTGGGCTCGGACCATGCGCCGCACACGATCGAGGAGAAGGCCAAGCCGTATCCGGCCTCGCCGTCCGGCCTGCCGGGGGTGCAGACCCTGGTGCCGGTGATGCTGACCCATGTAGCGAACGGGCGGCTGAGCCTGGACCGGTTCATCGACCTGACCTCGCACGGGGCCAACCGGATCTTCGGCATCGCCGGCAAGGGGCGGATGGCCGAGGGGTATGACGCCGACCTGACCATTGTGGACCTGAAGGCGAAACATGAGATCCGCCACGCCGACATGGCCAGCCGCTGCGGCTGGACGCCGTTCGACGGCTTCGAGGCGACCGGCAAGGCCGTGGCGACGATCGTCCGCGGCCGGGTGGTGATGCGGGACGGCGAGCTGATCGGCAGCGCCCACGGGCGGCCGGTGCGGTTCCAGGAGACGCTGGCCTGACGGGAACTTCCCGGACTCTTCGCGATTCCCTTGTCGTGGAAGGAGTTACGCCATGACCAAACGCGAACTGATCGAACCCACGCCCGGCGACAAGCGCTATGCGCGACGGGACGATGAGGGCCGCTTCAGCGAGATGGTCGACGTCGGCAAGTCGTCGGCCCAGGACCAGAAGCGGCAGGCGAAGGCCGAGGCGCCGAAGGGGCAGGGCGACCGCGGCGACCGTCGCCACTAGCGCGGTTCAAGGATGAAGCCGGCGACGTCCCCGACCACGCCGGGGGCCAGCGGCAGGTCGGGGTCGCTGTAGGTGGCGATGTTGGCGGCGCGGTCGGCGGGCGCGACCTTGAGCAGGTGGTTGACCCCCTCCCAGAGCACCAGATGCGCGTCCGGCCTGGCCGCCGCCAAAGCCTCAGCGTCCGCGACGGTGGTCTGGATGTCGGTGGTTCCCTGACCGATCATCATCGGGCCGTCGTAGCCGGCGGCGATCTCGGCCGGGTCCAGCGCCAGCCAGGAGATCAGATACGGCTGGACCGACGGACGGAAGAGGGCGGCCAGCGCCGCCGGGGCGTCGGGGACGAGGCGGCCGGCTTCCAGTTCGGCGAGGGCGTGGAAGGCCTGGGCGCGCAGCGGCTCGGGCAGCTGGGGTCCGAGCTGTTCCTCGAGCACGACGCGGGCGGTGCGGCCGGCGCCGGACAGCAGGACGAGGCCGCAGATCGCGTCGTCGCCGTCCGCGACCGCCGCCAGGGCGACCAGCGCGCCCTCGCTGTGGCCGACCAGCCAGGCGCAGGGCCGGCCGGTCAGGCGGGCGGTTTCGGCGGCCCAGGCGCGGGCGTCCTCGACGAGGTGGGAGAAGCGCAGGTCCTCCTCGCGTACGGCGGCCGCCATGCTGCCGGCGATGCCCCGCTTGTCGATGCGGACGGTGGCGACGCCGTGTTCCGCCAGACCCTCGGCCAGCAGGCGGTAGCTGGACGCCGTGATGCCGAGATGGCTGTTGCCGTCGCGATCCGTCGGGCCGGAGCCGGGCAGGATGACGGCGGCGGCGCGGGTTTCGCCCTCGGGGGTCAGCAGGGTTCCGTGCAGGGGGGCGGGGTCTGACGGCAGGGTGACCGGCGTGGCGACCGGGTCGGACAGCAGGGCGGCGGCGAGGATCAGGCTGAGCATGGCGGTGTCCTTTGATCAGAAGGGCTGGCGGTCGGGGTCGGTGCGCCAGACGCGCCAGCTCTCGACGATGGACCAGAGGGCGGCGAGGACGACGGCGGTCAGGAGGACGTAGAGGTTGAGCGGGCGCGGGGCGAAGGGGGCGGTGAGCAGGCCGGCGAGGCCGATGACGAAGAGCAGGCGGCCGGCGAGGCGGTTGGAGCGGTCCCAGGCGAGGCGGCTCTTGTAAGCCCAGGGGGTGCGGACGCCGACGAAGGGGTTGGGGCCGACGCGGCCGAGGAAGGCGCCGGTGAGCAGGAAGAGCAGGCTCATCAGGGCGACCGGGATCGCCCCGCCGATGTTGGTCACGCCCGACAGGCTGGCGGAGGCCACGAGCAGGCTCATCAGCGGCACGGTGAGGACCACCACCAACTGGGCGTAGCGCAGGGCCCGGGCCCGGGCGGGGTCGTTGGCGCGCCGCGCCGCCGCGCCCATGCCGCCGCCGAGCAGCAGCGTCAGCACGGCCATGGCGATCAGGAGGCCGCCGACGACTTCGCGCGGCCCCCAGTCGTCGGCATGGCCGGAAGCGTTCCAGTGGATCGGCAGCAGTTCGGTCGGGCCGGCGAAGACGATCCAGAGGCCGAGGCCGCCGACGATGAGGGCGAGGCCGACGGTGGCGATGTCCAGGGCGGAAGGCGTTCTGTTCGGGGCGGTCATTTCGTGTCTCCGGGATCGGGCCGGCCGGCGCCGGTCATCTGCAGCAGGAAGGCGAGAGCCTCCTCGACCGCTGAAATCTCCAGCCGGTAGCGGATCGAGGCCCCGTCGCGCTCGGGCGAGACCAGGCCGGCCTCCTTGAGCGCGTTGAGGTGGCCGGTGATGGTCGGCCAGCTCATGTCGAAGGCGGCGGCGATGTCGCCGGACGCCATCGGCCCCTTGCGCAGCATCTCGATGATGCGGCGGCGGACCGGGTGGGAGAGGGCCTTGAACAGGGCGTTCATAGGAAGAAGCCTAATTAGGAAGTGGGCTAATAGCAATCCGGCGCCATCGAAAATTCGGTGTGGTGGAGTCGGCAGAGTCGGCAGGCGAGTCCGAAATTCGAGGTGGCGGAGTCGGCAGAGTCGCAAACGCCGGAGCGGGTGGATGCGTCCACGGTCCTTTGGCGGGCCGGGCGGGATTCGATTGTCAAAGACCGGGCGAGGCGACGCTTCGCTGACAGGCGACCATTATAGGAGGGTCTCGCCCTGGGGCGGGTTCATGACGCTGACGCCGGCGCGCCATTCAGGGAAAACAGCGGGTTGGTGGATTTCGGTGCGCGGGTTGGCGGCGGATTTGCAGCGCAGCAATCCTCCCGTTCGTCATCCTCCGGCGAGGCGAAGCCGAGACCGGGGGATGACGAAAGGAGGGGGAGCGCCGCCTCAGATCGAGAAGCTGACCCCACACCCGCAGCTGGACGCCGCGTTCGGGTTCCTGACCACGAACTGCGCGCCGGCGAGGTCGTCGACGAAGGCGATTTCGGAGTTCTTGAGGAAGGGCAGGGAGACGGGGTCGACGAGGGCAGCCTGGCCGGCGGCCTCGATGCGCAGGTCGTCGGGCTCGGCGGTCTCGACCAATTCGAACCGGTACTGGAAGCCGGAACAGCCGCCGCCGTCGACGGCGACGCGGAGCAGGACCGGGCGGCCCTCGGTCTCGGCCAGCTTCGACAGGCGGGCGGCGGCGCTTTCGGACAGGGTCAGGCCATGGCCGCCGGCGTGGGGCGAAATCTCGAACGTCGGGACGGATTGGACGGTGCTCACAGGGGCCTATATGAGGCGCGGACGGGCGTTCGCAAAGGCCCGGCCGGAGAATGAGCCGCCGTGTCAGTCCCTGAGCGCGCATCGTATGCCGAATATCCCGAGCACAGCCGCGGCCGGCTGACGCCGGAGCCGATCAGCCGGACGCGCAACGCCTACGCCCGGGACCGCGACCGGATCATCCACGCCACGGCCTTCCGGCGCCTGAAGGAGAAGACCCAGGTCTTCGTGGCGCATGAGGGCGATCACTACCGCACCCGGCTGACGCACAGCCTCGAGGTGGCGCAGATCGCGCGGTCGCTGGCGCATGCATTGCGGCTGGATACGGACCTGGCGGAGACGGTGGCCCTGGCCCACGACCTGGGGCATCCGCCGTTCGGACACGCGGGCGAGGACGAACTGCAGGCGCAGATGGCGCCGTGGGGCGGCTTCGACCACAACGTCCAGACCTTCCGCGTGGTGACCAAGCTGGAGGAGCGCTATCCGCAGTTCGACGGGTTGAACCTGAGCTGGGAGACCATCGAGGGGGTGGTCAAGCACAACGGGCCGGTGTCGCACCGGCTGGACGAGCCGGCGTGGCGGGCCATCGCCGACTATGCCCCCGGCTGGGACCTGCGGCTGGACAGTTTCGCCTCGCTGGAGGCGCAGGCGGCGGCGATCGCGGACGATATCGCCTACAACAATCACGACGTCGACGACGGGGTGCAGGCGGGGCTGTTCACCCTCGAGGACCTGTCGGACGTGCCGCTGATCGGGCCGGTGCTGCGCGGGGTGCGCGTGGACTGGCCGGACATCGACGAGCGGATGGTGCGGATCGAGGCCGTGCGGCGGATGATCGGCGTCATGGTCGAGGACGTGCTGGCCGAGACCGAGGCGCGGATCGAGGCGGCGAACGTGCGATCCAGCGAGGACGTACGGAGCGCGGGGCGGACGCTGGTCGCCTTTTCGCACGGCATGCTGGCCGATCTGGGGGTGCTGAGGACCTTCCTGTTCGAGCGGATGTACCGCCACTATCGCGTCAACCGCACGCGCAGCCAGGCGCGGCGCATCCTGGCCGAGATGTTCCAGCTGTTCATGGCCGATCCGGGGACCTTGCCGCCCGAATGGTCGGGCAAGGCGGGGACGTCCGACGAGGCCCGGCGGGCGCGGGCGGTGTGCGACTACATCGCCGGCATGACCGACCGCTATGCGATCGAGGAGCACCGGAAGCTGTTCAGCCTGGATCTGGCGCTGGATCTGTAACCTGTCATCCCGGCCGAAGCGAAGCGGAGAGCCGGGACCGGACTGGCCCCTCTTGTTTTCTCCCGGACAGCCCGCGGGCTGAGCCGGGAGAAGGGCTCAGACGGCCGGCTGTCTCCCGGACAAGCGCAGGCGCTTTCCGGGAGGGGACCGGTTGTGGCGCCGGCGTCCCGGATAGCCGCTGACGCGGCTTCCGGGATGACAAGGCGGCGGAGATGGTTCTACGGCCTGAAAAAGGACTCGGACCGGGATAGAGTGTCGGTTCCGCGTCTCGATTCGCGCGGTACGACGGAAGGCGCGGCCATGTCTCACGAAGATCCCTATCGCCCGAACCAGGGCCGCGACCGGGGCGCCTATACGCCGCCGACCGACGACGACCTGCCGTTCAACCGTCAGGGCTATGACCCGCGGCGGGGCGGCGGCGGCGGGGGAGGCGGCGGCGGCAAGGCCCCGCCGATGACGCTGATCATCTCGGCGGTGGTGCTGCTGGTGCTGATCATCGCCGTGGTGGTCTACTACCGCGCCGGGCCGCGCGCCTCGGACGACGCCCCGCCCGCCGTCGGCACGCCGGTCGGCGAGATCCGGGGCGACGCCCCGATCGACGCCCAGCCGGTCGATCCGACCGCCGGCATCGAGGTTTATTCCGAAGGCGAGGCCCCCTCGACCGCCCCGACCTTCGTGCCGCCGCCCGAAGCCGTGCAGCCGCGCCCCGCGCCGGCGCCGGTCGAGACGGCGCCCGCCCCGACGCCGGCCCCCACGCCCGCGCCGCCGGTGAAGAAGGCCGAACCCGCCCCGGCCCCGACGGGCGGGACCTCCGGCGTGCAGATCGGCGCCTTCTCGACCCCGAACCTGGCGGAGAGCGAATACAACCGCATCGTCGGCCGCTATCCGCAGCTGACTGAGGGCGGCAGCCGGCGGGTGCAGGAGGTCACGGCCTCGAACGGCTCGACCGTCTATCGCACCACCGTCACCGGCCTGAGCCAAGAGCAGGCGAGGGCGCTCTGCGGCGCCATCCGGGCCTCGGGCGGGGACTGCATCCTCCGGTGACGCGTTCGGCGGCGATCTACGGCTGCAGCGGACATCGGCTGACGGAGGCGGAGAAGGCCTTCTTCGCCGAGGTCCGGCCGTGGGGCTTCATCGTCTTTCGCCGCAATGTCGACAGCCCCGAGCAACTGAGGGCTCTGACCGGTGAGATGCGCGACTGCGTCGGCGATCCGGACGCGCCGGTGCTGATCGATCAGGAGGGCGGCCGGGTGCAGCGGATGGGGCCGCCGCACTGGCCGAAATATCCGCCGGCCGAGGCCTATCTGAAGGCGACGAACGACCCGTGGGCGGCGCGCGAACTGGTCCGGCTGGGCGCGCGCATGATGGCGCACGATCTCAGGGCGGTGGGCGTCAACGTCAATTGCGCCCCGGTGCTGGACGTGCCGGTCGCCGGCGCGCACGACATCATCGGCGACCGGGCCTGGGCCCGCGATCCGGAGACGGTGGCGATGCTGGGACGGGCGGCGGCCGAGGGTCTGCTGGCCGGCGGGGTGCTGCCGGTGATCAAACACATGCCGGGGCACGGGCGGGCGTTCGCCGATACGCACAAGGAATTGCCGACGGTCCACGCCGATCTGGCGACGCTGGACGGCTGGGACTTCATGCCGTTCAGGGCGCTGTCCGACATGCCGATCGGCATGACCGCCCACATCGTCTTCACCGCCATCGACGGGAAGCGACCGGCGACCCAGTCGAAGAAGGCGATCCGCCTGATCCGGGAGCGATTGGGGTTCGGCGGGCTGCTGCTGTCGGACGACCTGGTCATGAACGCCCTGTCCGGCAGCCTGACGGAGCGGGCGCGGACCTCGCTGAAGGCCGGCTGCGATCTGGTCGTGCACTGGAACGGCGACATGGACGAGATGCGCCAGGTCGCCGAGGGCGTGGGCCGGCTGAAAGGGGCGGCCGCGCGGCGCGCCGAGGCGGCCCTGGCCCGGATCGTCCGGACGCCCGAGCCGTTCGACCCCCTGGAGGCCCGGGGCCGGTTCGACGCCCTGATGGCCGGACGGCTGGAGGCGGCTAAGGGGCCGGATGTGGGGGAGGCGCAGGCTCCCGCCTCAAGCAGCGCGAAGCGCGGTAGGCGGAAACCGGAATGACCGACGCCTTTCAGCCCAATCTGGATTTCGCGGCGGTCGAACAGGCCGATGCGGGCGAGGCCTTCGTGGTCGATCTGGAGGGCTATGAGGGGCCGCTGCATGTGCTGCTGGCGCTGGCGCGGACGCAGAAGGTCGATCTGCTGAAGCTGTCGATCACCAAGCTGGCGGAACAGTATCTGGCCTTTGTGCACGAGGCGCGGCGGCGCAATTTCTCGCTGGCGGCGGACTATCTGGTGATGGCGTCGTGGCTGGCCTATCTGAAGTCCCGGCTGTTGCTGCCCCGGACCGACAAGAAGGGCGAGGAAATGCCGGCCGAGGAGATGGCCGCCGCCCTGGCCTTCCGGCTGCAGAAGCTGGAGGCGATGCGCAAGGCGGTGGAGGCGATCACGGCGCGACCGCGGCTGAAGCGCGACGTGTTCACGCGGGGCGATCCGGAGGCGCTGGTGATCATCCCGTCGGACCGGATCGACGCCAGCCTGTACGAGCTGATGGCCGCCTATGTGACGCAGCGGCGGCGCGAGGAGCAGCGCCACTACAATCCCGGCCAGCGGGTCGAAGCCTTCGGGCTGGAGGCGGCGCGGGACTGGCTGAGGGACATATTGCCCCGGCTGGAAGAGTGGACGCCGCTGGAGCGGGTGGCGCCGGAGAGGCATGGCGAGCAGGGGCCGTCGCAGGCCAGCTTCACCGCCTCGACGCTGTCGGCCGGGCTGGAACTGGTCAAGGAGGGGGCCATGGAGGTGAAACAGGCCGGGGCCTTCGCCGAACTGTATCTGAAGCGGCGCGGGACCGGGCAGGCGCTGGAGCTGGTTCCGTGATCCAGTTCGCGCCGGACCATCTGGAGATCGAGCGCCGGGTCGAGGCGCTGCTGTTCGCCGCCGCCGGGCCGTTATCGGCGGCGGAGATCGCGCGGCGGCTGCCCGAGGGGGCGGATGTGGGCGGGGCGATTTCCGCCCTGCGCGAACGGTATCAGGGGCGGGGGGTGGAGCTGGAATGCGTCGCCGACCGCTGGCGGTTCAGGACGGCGCCGGACCTTTCATTCCTGATGACGGAGGAGCGCGAGGAGCCGCGGCGGCTGTCGAAGGCGGCGCTGGAGACCCTGGCCATCATCGCCTACCACCAGCCCTGCACCCGGGCCGAGATCGAGAGCGTGCGCGGGGTGTCGCTGTCGAAGGGGACGCTGGACCTGCTGCTGGAGATGGGGTTCGTGCGGCTGAAGGGCCGGCGGCGGACGCCGGGGCGGCCGGTGACCTACGCCACAGCTGATAAGTTCCTCGAGCATTTCAGCCTGTCGAGCCTGTACGACCTGCCGGGGGTGCAGGAGATGAAGGCGGCGGGGCTGCTGGACCTGTCGATCCCGGTCGGGTTCGAAGTTCCGGATCCATCGCGGGCGGGGGACGACGACGAGACGCCGCTGCTGCCGGGCGAGGAGGACTCACCGGAGTTCGCACAGGATTTCGTGGCGGAGGACTGAGGGCGGGGGACTGGACGGCCGGTGAGGCCGGAACCCCAACGGTCCGAGCAGCCAAATGGCTAGTGGCTAGTGGCTAGTGACGGAAAAGGCTGCCGCCAGCGCCTGAGGCTCCACGGCCAGAGAACGCGCACCCACTAGCCACTAGCCACTAACCACTCCCAATCCCCCCGAACCCTTGCTAATGCGCTGGGATGATCGCTCGCCTTCGTCCCGTACCGTTCGACCTCGGCCCCGTGCATTTCGTGGGCATAGGCGGCATCGGCATGAGCGGGATCGCCGAGATCATGCTCAAGATCGGCTATTCGGTGCAGGGCTCGGACGCGAAGGCCAGCGCCAATACTGAACGGCTGGAGAAGCTGGGCGCGCGCATCTTCATCGGCCATGACGCGGCCCACGTCGGCGACAGCGTCTCGGCGGTGGTCTATTCGACGGCGGTCAAGGCGGCCAATCCCGAGATGACGGCGGCGCGGGAGCGGCGCATCCCGCTGGTGCGGCGGGCCGAGATGCTCGCCGAGCTGATGCGGCTGCAGTTCTCGATTGCGGTCGGGGGCACGCACGGCAAGACGACGACGACCTCGATGGTGGCGGCCATTCTCGACGCCGGCGGGCTGGACCCGACGGTGGTCAACGGCGGCATCATCAACGCCTATGGCACCAACGCCAAGGTCGGCGACGGCGACTGGATCGTGGTCGAGGCCGACGAGAGCGACGGCAGC
>Ga0164290_1001085_pt1 | contig 54353 bp, 51 predicted proteins | sample Micstemetagenome_FD_108782 | JGI IMG/M metagenome (GOLD analysis project Ga0164290, IMG submission 108782) | Contaminated culture microbial community from soil near Moab, Utah, USA - Microcoleus steenstrupii SON62 (Illumina Assembly) | ecosystem: Environmental > Terrestrial > Soil > Soil crust...
GCAGGGCAATCGCATATGACGTCGAGGGGCGAAGCACCCCCACTCCGTCACGCTTCGCGTGCCACCTCTCCCCCTGCCCGGGGGAGAGGAAAGGCGCCAAGAGTGCGGCCGTCCTTCCTCTCCGCCGTCGATCGGGGGAGAGGTGGCGCCGCGAAGCGGCGACGGAGTGGGGGTCGATCGTCATATGCGATTACCCTGCCCGTAAACGGGGGAGGATCGAGGTTGCGGCCGGCATCGACCTCCGCGCCACCCCTGCGAAGCGGGGGAGGGGGACCGCCGAAAGCGGTGGAGGGGGCGTGCTTGACGCAAACATCACCGCGTCTCCGTCACCTTGCGCAGGTTGCGCGGCTGGTCCGGGTCGAAGCCGCGGTGTCGGGCAAACGCCTCCACGAACGCATAGAAGGAGACGACCAGCGCCAGAGGGTCGGTGAGCGGATGGCCGGCCGGCGCGTGCGGCAGCGGCGTCGCGCGCTTTGCTCGCCTGCTGGTCACGAACGCCGCGCCGCCCTTGCCGGCGAGCGCATCGGCAGCCTCGACCGTAGACGCCTGGGCCGCGTCGTCGACGGCAAGCGCCAGCACCGGAAAGCCCGGGCCGACCAGCGCCAGCGGTCCGTGCATGACCTCCGCCGCGGAATAGGCTTCCGCGTGCAAGCCGCTCGTTTCCTTGAGTTTCAGCGCCACCTCGTTGGCGATCGCAATCGCCGGCCCGCGTCCCAGGATGAAGCACGATGCCTGCCCGTCGAGCGCGCCGGTCATTGCCGACCAGTCGCAGCCGAGCGCCTTCTCGAACTGGCCGGGCAATTCGTCCAGCGCCTTGAGCAGCGCGCGGTCGCCGGTCCAGTGCGCAAGCACGGCAAGGCCCGCGACAACCGAGGCAACGAAGGTCTTGGTCGCCGCCACGCTTTTCTCGACGCCGGCCGCTATGTCGATCGCGTGGCTGACGGCAAGCGCCAGCGGCGAGCCGGCCGTGTTGGTGAGCGCGATCGTGAGCGCCCCGCCGGCGCGCGCGGCGTCGGCCATCGCCACGATGTCGGGGCTGGCGCCGCTTTGCGAGATGGCGAAGGCGGCGGAGCCTTCGAGCTTCAGCCTAGCGCCGTAGATCGAGGCGACCGACGGCCCGACGGAGGCGACCGGCACGCCGGCGGCGAGCTCGATCGCATATTTGAGGTAGGTCGCGACATGGTCGGAAGAGCCGCGCGCGATCGTCACCACCACGGCCGGGTCGATGCCGGCAAGCTCGCGGCCGGCCGCCGCGAGCGTCGCGCCGGCGCGCTCGAGCAGCCGCGCGGTGGCTTGCGGGATCTCCTCGATCTCCTGGCGCATAAAACTGGTCATGACGTTACCGAAGGCGCTGGGCCGAGGCTGAGCTCGGCGACGAAGTCATAAGCATCGCCGCGGTAGATCGAGCGTGTGTATTCGATCACCTTGCCGCTGCCGAGATAGGAGATGCGGGCGATGTTGAGGCTCGCAGCCCCCGCCGGCACGCCAAGGATCTTTGCGTCGGCCTCGCCGAGGTTGGCGGCCGAGATGCGCTGCACCGCACGCACCGGCCGATGCCCGGTGCGTTCCAGCGCGGCATAGAGCGAGCTGCCCACCGCGCCCGGATCAGGCAGAATGCTGGCGGCAAGTGCGGCACGTTCGATCGCGAGCGGCGTGTCGTTGGCGATGCGCAGGCGCGACACCCGCGCCACCAGCTCGGTCGCCGGCAGGCCGAGCACCATCATCTCCTCGGGCGAGGGCGGGTAGAGACCGCGGTCGAGCCATTCGGAGCGCACGGTGAGCCCGCGCCGCGCCATGTCCTCGGTGAAGGAGGTAAGGCGCGAAAGCGGCTGCTCGACGCGCTCCACCGGCTTTGCCACGAAGGTGCCGGAGCCGTGCCGCTGGATGAGCAGGCCTTCGCGCACCAGGTCCTGCACGGCCTTTCTCACCGTCACGCGCGAGACTTCGGCCGTCGCCGCGATGTCGCGCTCCGACGGCAGCGCATCGCCTGGCCCGATCAGGCCGCGCCGCACGGCGTCCTCGATCGCTTTCTTCAGCCGCAGATAGAGCGGCGCGCTGCCGGTGGCCGGCAGCCTCATCGCGGCAAAGATCGTGTCGGCTTCAGCCATCTGAGGCAGCCTTGCCGAATTCGCGCAGCGCCATCGCCACGGCGCCGCCGAGCGCGTCCTGCGCCGGCGCTCTGAGCAGCGCCTGCACCGACGATGAAAGCAGCGGCGCGTAAAGCTGGGCGAGGCCGCCCAGCAGGCAGAGCGGATCGCCTGTCCGAAGCTCCAGCACGTCCAGCGAAGCTTCGATGTGGCGCACGGCCCGCCCGATGATCTTCTGCGCCACCGGGTCGCCCTTGGCCGCGTGTTCGAACACCATCGGCGCGAAGCCGCCGAAATCGCCCGGCTTGGCCGTGGTCGTGAACTCCACCACGTCGCGCGGCTCGTTGCGGAAGATGGCGAGCAGCGCGCGCGTCAGCTCCGAAGCGTCGGCGATGCGGTCGTAGGCGAGCAGGGTTTCTTCCAGCAGGTCGCGGCCGATGCGCGCGCCCGAGCCCTGGTCGCCGACGAGAAACCCCCAACCGCCGACGGTGCGCGCCACACCGTCCTTGCGCACCATGAAGGCCGTGCCGGTGCCGAGGATGGCGATGGCGCCGTCACTTGCGCCGACCGCACCTTCGAGCGCGATCAGCGCGTCGCTCACCACGAGATTGCGGCTGAACGGCAGGATCGCCTCGAGCTGCTGGCGATAGGTGCCGACATTGGAGCCGGCAAGGCCGAGCACCGCCGGGATCCTGGCCATCAGCGCCGGGTCTTCATTGGCGTCGGTTATCGCCAGCCGCGCCGCCTCGGCGATGCTCGAACGCGCCCCCGTTAGATCGGTGCGGATGTTGGCTGCGCCGCTTTTGCCGCGACCGAGCACGCGGCCATCGCGGCTCGCAAAGGCCGCCCGGCAAGAGGTGCCGCCGCCATCAATGCCGATCACGAATTCCACCGACTTTCCTCCTCGCGACAGGATAATACCAATAAAATACCAATAGCCAAGCCCTTAATCCGCCGGCCGGCTGCCGCGTAGGGCAAATCGTTGATTTTGTGCCGTATTTTAACAGATATACCTGGTGTGCGCGACAAAATCGTTAACAGATGCTAGACAAGTGGTATTTTTTTGGTATTGTCGCCGTTGAGGAGAACATGCGGCATGGCGCTTGCCCGCACCGAACAGCTGCACGAACAGGCTGCAGGGCTGGACACACAGCCTCCCGAAGCCATCCTGCGTATTCTTGCCGACGCCCAGGCCGAGGCTGCGGCAGCCGTCGGGGCCGCCATTCCGGCAATCGCAAAAGCCGCCGCGGCAGCGGCCGGGGCGCTGGCTTCGGGCGGCCGTCTGGTCTACGCCGCTGCGGGCAGCTCGGGCCTGATGGCGCTTGCCGATGCGCTGGAGCTGCCGGGCACGTTCGGCATCGCGCCGGAGCGCGTGATCATGCTTCTCGCCGGCGGCGCGGGGAGCCTTACCAACCTTGCCGGCGGGGTCGAGGACAATACCGCCCAGGCCGTGGCTGACATCGCCGATGCCGCCGTGTCGGCCGGGGACGTCGTCATCGCCCTTTCGGCCAGCGGCACCACGCCTTACGCCGTCGCCGCACTCGACGAAGGCAGGCGCCGTGGCGCCCGGACCGTCGGGCTCGCCAACAATGCCGGCACGCCGCTGGTCACCGTTGCCGACATCGGCATCGTGCTGCCGACACCGCCCGAAGTCATCGCCGGCTCGACGCGGATGGGCGCCGGCACGGCGCAGAAGATCGCGCTCAACATGCTGTCGACGCTGATCGCGGTGCATCTCGGCCATGTGCATGACGGCTTCATGATCAATCTGCGCGCCGACAATCGCAAGCTGAAGGATCGCGCCGCCCGCATCGTCTCCGCCGTCAGCGGCAAGGGCGAGGACAAGGCCCGCGACGCGCTGGAAGCCGCAGGCGGCTCGGTCAAGGAGGCGGTCCTGCTCGCCGCCGGCTCGCACGGCTCGGACGAGGCGCGCAAGCTGCTTTCCGACAGCAACGACAATCTGCGCGAGGCGCTGCGCCGGCTGAACAGCGGCCGGCTGACGCCGCGCTAGGCCAACAACACGGAACCTGAACAGGTCAAACAGGGAGAACGATCATGACCAGACAGGCAATGCTAGCCCTCCTGCTCGGCACCTCGATCCTCGGCACGGCCGGGGTGGCGGCCGCGCAGGACGTCACGCTCACCATCGAGAGCTGGCGCAACGACGACCTTTCGATCTGGCAGGAAAAGCTCATTCCGGCCTTCGAGGCGAAGAACCCCGGCATCAAGGTCGTGTTCTCGCCCTCGGCGCCGACCGAATACAATGCCGCGCTCAATGCCAAGCTGGATGCCGGCTCGGCCGGCGATTTGATCACCTGCCGCCCGTTCGACGCCTCGCTCGAACTCTACAACAAGGGCCACCTCGCCGACCTGAGCGCGCTCGCCGGCATGGAGAATTTCTCCGACGTCGCGAAGTCCGCCTGGCAGACCGATGACGGCAAGGCGACGTTCTGCGTGCCGATGGCCTCGGTCATCCACGGCTTCATCTACAATGCCGATGCCTTCGACCAGCTCGGCATTACGCCGCCTGCGACCGAAGCCGAGTTCATGGCCGCGCTCGACAAGATCAAGGCCGACGGCAACTACGTCCCGCTCGCCATGGGCACCAAGGACCTCTGGGAAGCCGCGACCATGGGCTACCAGAATATCGGCCCGAACTACTGGAAGGGCGAGGAAGGCCGCCTCGCGCTCATCAAGGGCGAGCAGAAGCTGACCGACGCGCAGTGGGTCGAGCCCTATGCAGCGCTCGCCAAGTGGAAGGATTATCTCGGCGACGGTTTTGAGGCGCAGTCCTACCCGGACAGCCAGAACCTCTTCACGCTCGGCCGCGCCGCGATCTATCCGGCCGGCTCGTGGGAGATCTCCGGCTTCAAGGCGCAGGCGCAGTTCAAGATGGGCGCCTTCCCGCCGCCGGTTAAGAATGCCGGCGACACCTGCTACATCTCCGATCACACCGACATCGCGATCGGCATGAACGCCAAGAGCCCGAATGCGGAAGCGGCGAAGACCTTCCTGTCATGGGTCGCCTCGCCCGAGTTCGCCACCATCTACGCCAACGCGCTGCCGGGCTTCTTCAGCCTGTCTTCGACGCCGGTGACGATGGACGATCCGCTGGCGCAGGAATTCGTCTCCTGGCGCGGCAAGTGCCAGTCGACGATCCGCTCGACCTACCAGATCCTGTCGCGCGGCACGCCGAACCTCGAGAACGAGACCTGGGTCAAGTCGGCCAACGTGATCAACGGCACCGAGACCCCGGAAGCCGCGTCGGCCGAGCTGCAGAAGGGCCTCGACGCCTGGTACAAGCCGGCGAAATAAGTCTGACGTAGTTCTCCGATTGCTTGTCGACCCTCGCAGCAAGACAGAGCAATCGCAGATGTCGGCGCCGTCGACCCCCACTCCGCCCCGCAAAAGCGGGGCACCTCTCCCCCGATCGACGGGGGAGAGGAAGTTCGGCACACTTGGCGCGTTTCCTCTTCCCCGGGCAGGGGGAGAGGTGGCACCCGCGGGCTTTCCGGGGGTGACGGAGTGGGGGTGCTTTGCCTCCCTAGGCAATTGCCGTGCGTTTCAAGGGGGAGGGTAGGGCCGCGCATGGCGACTGAAACGAAAAAACCGTTCCGCTGGCACATCTGGGTTTTCCTGGCGCCGGCGTTCCTGGTCTACACCGCCTTCATGATCGTGCCGCTCGTCGGCACGCTGCGCTTCTCCCTCTTTGCCAACATCGACCAGCAGCAGGCCTTCGTCGGCCTTGCGAATTTCGAAAAACTGTTCGGCGACCCGCGCTGGTCGGTGAGTTTCTGGAATGCGCTCTGGAACAACACCTGGTTCTTCATCATCCACATGCTGGTGCAGAACCCGATCGGCATCCTGCTGGCCGCCATCCTGTCGACGCCGCGGCTGCGCTTCGCGGCTTTCTACCGCACGGCGATCTTCATCCCGACCATCCTTTCCTTCGTCATCGTCGGCTTCATCTGGAAGCTGATCCTGTCGCCGCTCTGGGGCGTGTCGCCCTTCCTGCTCGACCTCGTCGGCCTGAAGAGCCTGTTCGCACCCTGGCTCGGCAAGGAGGAATACGCGCTGACGGCGCTCGGGCTGATTTCGGTCTGGCAGTTCGTCGGCATCCCGATGATGCTGATCTATGCCGCGCTGCTCTCCATACCGGACGAGGTGCTGGAGGCGGCCGAGATGGACGGCATCACCGGCATGGCGCAGTTCTGGAAGATCAAGCTGCCGCTCATCCTGCCGTCGATCGGCATCATCTCGATCCTTACCTTCGTCGGCAATTTCAACGCCTTCGACCTGATCTATTCGGCGCAGGGCGCGCTCGCCGGCCCGAATTTCTCGACCGACATTCTGGGCACCTTCCTCTACCGCACCTTCTTCGGCTTCCAGTTGCAGCTCGGCGATCCGAACATGGGCGCGACGATTGCCTCGATGATGTTCTTCATCATCCTCGCCGGCGTCTGCATCTACCTCTTCGCCGTGCAGACGCGGCTGAGACGCTACCAATTCTGAGGAGATGGGCGTGAAGACAAGCACCCCCACTCCGTCACGCTTCGCGTGCCACCTCTCCCCCTGCCCGGGGGAGAGGATACGCTGCCGCAACGCCGCCGCGTATCCAGCCAGGATGCCTCTCCCCCGGGCAGGGGGAGAGGTGGCCGGAAGGGACGGAGTGGGGGTGCTTCATCTTTCCGGAGGCACGGCATGAGCACCGCCCGCGCCTCAGCCTCACGCAGCATCGCCGCGCACGCGGTGCTCATCCTCTACACCGTCATCGCGCTGTTCCCGGTCGTGCTGATCGTGATGAACTCGTTCAAGTCGCGCAACGCCATCTTCCGCTCGCCGCTGGCGCCGCCGGATGCCGAGACGTTCGATCTCGTCGGCTACACCACCGTGATGGCGCAGGGTGATTTCCTCGCCTATTTCCAGAACAGCCTGATCGTCACCGTCGCCTCGCTTTTCTTCGTGCTGCTGTTCGGCGCGATGGCGGCCTTCTCGCTGTCGGAGTACCGGTTTCGCGGCAACAGCCTGATGGGCCTCTATCTGGCGCTCGGCATCATGATCCCGATCCGGCTGGGCACGGTGGCGATCCTGCAGCTGATGGTCGCCTCAGGTCTCGTCAACACGCTCTGGGCGCTGATCCTCGTCTACACCGCCCAAGGATTGCCGCTCGCGATCTTCATCCTCTCCGAATTCATGAAGACGGTGTCCGACGATCTGAAGAATGCCGGCCGCATCGACGGCCTGTCGGAGTACCGCATCTTCTTTCGCCTGGTGCTGCCGCTGGTTCGCCCGGCCATGGCGACGGTTGCCGTCTTCACCATGATCCCGATCTGGAACGATCTCTGGTTTCCGCTGATCCTGGCGCCGTCGGAAGAGACGAAGACGGTGACGCTCGGCGCGCAGATCTTCATCGGCCAGTTCGTCACCAACTGGAACGCGGTGCTGTCGGCATTGTCGCTCGCGATCCTGCCGGTGCTGGTTCTGTATGTGATCTTCTCGCGCCAGCTCATCCGCGGCATCACCTCGGGAGCAGTGAAATGATCGCGCCCGGCGGCGAACCGCCGGTTGCGTCCGCAAAATCGAAAGGCATGGATTTGAAACCCCTTCGCGTCGTCGTCGCCGGTCTCGGCAATATGGGCCGCAGCCATGCGCTGGCTTACGCCACCAATCCCGGCTTCGAGATCGCAGCGTTGGTAAACCGCTCCGACGTGCCGCTGCCGCGTGAGCTTGCCGGCCGGGAAATCCGCCGCTCCTTCCTCGACGCACTGAAGCAGGAGAAACCGGACGTCGTCTCGATCAACACCTATTCCGACAGCCACGCCGATTTCGCGGTGGCAGCGCTCGAATCCGGAGCGCATGTCTTCGTCGAGAAGCCGCTCGCCACGACGGTCGCGGATGCGCAGCGTGTCGTCGATGCGGCGAAAGCCAATGGCAGGAAGCTGGTCGTGGGTTACATCCTGCGCCATCATCCGTCCTGGATGCGGCTCATCCAGGAGGCGCGCGCGCTCGGCGGCCCGTACGTCTTCCGCATGAACCTCAACCAGCAATCGTCCGGCCCGACCTGGGAGACGCACAAGCAGCTGATGCAGACGACCTCGCCGATCGTCGATTGCGGGGTGCACTATCTCGACGTGATGCTGCAGATCACCGACGCCAGGCCGGTCGAGGTGCGCGGCATGGGCGTGCGCCTCACCGACGAGATCGCGCCCGACATGTACAATTACGGCCACCTGCAGGTGCTGTTCGAGGATGGCTCTGTCGGCTGGTACGAATGCGGCTGGGGACCGATGATGTCGAACACCGCCTTCTTCGTTAAGGACGTGGTGTCGCCGAAAGGCTGCGTCTCGATCGTCATGGACGAGAATGCCCGCTCCGACGACATCGACACGCACACCAAGACGCAGGTGATCCGTCTGCACAAATCCCTGACCGGCAAGGACGGCAAATTCACCACGCCCGACCAGGATCTCTCGATGAAGGACGAGCCGGACCATCAGGGTCTGTGCGACCGCGAGCAGGCTTTCCTGCTGAAGGCCATCCGCGAGGATTTGGACCTCACGCGCCACATGTCCGATGCGGTGCGCTCGCTTGCCGTATGCCTGGCGGCAGACGAGAGCGTGCGCAGCGGAAAGGCGGTGCGGCTGTGAGGGTGTTTTCCGTCGCCTCGGCGCTCTACGGCGCCCCCCTCTGTCCTGCCGGACATCTCCCCCACAAGGGGGGAGATCGGCTTTCACGACGACTTTCGCCAATCGCCGATGTTGCCGGTTGGCGAAATCAAAGCGGCCATCCAATCTCCCCCCTTGAGGGGGAGATGCCCGGCAGGGCAGAGGGGGGCGCTGTCCCGCCGACCTCTCCAAGGGGAGCAACCGCATGGGCTCCCTGAGGATCGAAGACGTCCGCAAGAACTTCGGCAAGGTCGAGGTGCTGAAGGGCATCGATCTTGCCGTCGAGGACGGCGAGTTCGTGGTCTTCGTCGGCCCGTCCGGCTGCGGCAAGTCCACGCTGCTCAGGATCGTCGCCGGGCTGGAAGACGCGACCTCGGGCGATGTGCTGATCGATGGCGGCAAGGTGACTGCCGTGCCGCCGGCAAAGCGCGGCATCGCCATGGTCTTTCAGACCTATGCGCTCTATCCGCACCTGACGGTGAAGGACAATATGGGACTCGGCCTGAAGCAGGCGGGCGCGCCGAAGGCCGAGATCGACGCCCGCATCGCCGCCGCCTCGACCATGTTGTCGCTGGAGCCTTATCTCGCACGCCGCCCGGCCGAGCTTTCAGGCGGGCAGCGCCAGCGCGTCGCGATCGGCCGCGCGGTCGTGCGCGAGCCGAAACTTTTCCTGTTCGACGAGCCGCTTTCCAACCTCGACGCCGCACTTCGCGTCAACACGCGGCTCGAGATCGCGCGGCTGCATCGCGAGCTCAAGGCGACCATGATCTACGTCACCCACGACCAGGTCGAGGCGATGACGCTTGCCGACCGCATCGTCGTGCTGAACGCCGGGAGGGTGGAGCAGGTCGGCGCGCCGATGGAGCTCTACAATTCGCCGGCCAATCTTTTCGTCGCCGGCTTCATCGGCTCGCCCAAGATGAATTTCGTCGACGGCGCCCGCCTTGGCCAGTCGGCTCGCACGATCGGCGTGCGGCCCGAACACATCGCGGTCGATCCCAAAGACGGTGCCTGGAAAGGCACCGTCGCCCATGTCGAGCATCTCGGCGCCGATACCAACCTTTATCTCGACACGGCCGAGGCCGGGCTGATCACCGTGCGCATTTTTGGCGAATATTCGGCCGCGCCGGGCGCCACGGTTTACGCAACGCCCGATCCGGCCAAGACTTTTCGGTTCGATGCGGAAGGCAAGCGGATGCGGTGACGCGCGCATCCGACCTCGCCGCAAATGCTTCGACGAAATCGGAGCCCGCTTTGCGGCTCGGCCACTTCTCCCACAAGGAGAAGGCGCTACGCGCTCTCCGCCGCCTTCCTGATCGCGGCAATGTTTGCGCCGTAGCCCGCCGCATCGCCCTTGAACACGGCAGCGCCCGCCACCAGCACATCGGCACCTGCCGCAGCCACAAGGGGCGCCGTCTCCGGCGTGACGCCGCCATCCACCTGGATCAGGATCGGCCGTTCGCCGATCATCGCCTTGATCCGCCGCACCTTCTCGAGCGTGGCCGGGATGAAGGCCTGACCGCCGAAGCCCGGATTGACCGTCATGACCAGGATGAGATCCAGCCGGTCGAGCACATATTCGACCGCGCTTTCGGGCGTGCCGGGATTGAGCGCGACGCCTGCCTTGCAGCCGAGCGAGCGGATCTTCTGCAGCGACCGGTCGAGATGCGGCCCGGCCTCGGCATGCACCGTGATCCGGTCGCAGCCGGCGTCGGCGAAATTGTCGAGATAGGGGTCGGCCGGCGCGATCATCAGATGGCAGTCGAAAATCCTGTCGGTGCGGCTGCGGATCGCCTTGATCACCGGCCAGCCGAAGGTGATGTTCGGCACGAAATGCCCGTCCATCACATCGAGGTGGATCCAGTCCGCGCCGGCTTCTGCCACCGCCTCCACCTCTGCGCCGAGACGCGAGAAGTCGGCCGAGAGCACCGAAGGCGCGATCAGGATGTTTCGGGCCATTTTTTCTCCCCGCGAGCGGCTTGTCCGGTTTTCCGCCCCGCTTTAGCCGTGACGGCTGGCCTTGTCGATTGGGCGAGCCCCGGCCGCGACCGTCAGGTCTGGTGCCATCCGTGGATCGTCCAGCCGGTTTCAGCCTCGACCTCCTCGCGCGACACGTGCCGGACCGTCTGCGAGAAGGTCCACACATGACCTTCCGGGTCGCGGGCGCGATAGGTGCGTTCGCCGTAGAGCTGGTCGGCCGGTTCGGCGACGATCTCGGCGCCGCATGAGCGGGCTCGCGCGCAATGCGCGTCCAACCCGGCCGCAAGGCGCAGGTAGACGCTCTGCGTGTTCTTTCCGCCGAGCGAGGCGGGGCTTGCTACGTCTTCAGCCCACTCGCGGTCGACGATGATGTAGGCGTCGGCAAAACGCATCTCGGAATGGACGAGGTTTCCGGAGCCGTCGAGGACCACCATACTGCGGCTGAAGCCGAAGGCCTGCTCGAGCCAGCTCAGCGCCGCGACAGGGTCCTTGTAGAAAACGCCGGCGCCGAGCGTGGCGTGCCTGAAAGGATCGTGCATGAGCTTTCGTCCGGTTGCATGCGCTCGGGTAGCGCTTCACATCTAGCACTCGCAGCGAAATCCTGGCGAGGGCGCCTTCGGATGTTCTTCACGGCCGGGCGCAATCGCACCCGGCAATATTGCCGCGAAATGCGCATGCCGGTAGGTTTGCGCGGGTGGGCAGGGCGTTGCCGATGCAAGGCAGCATCTTCATTTCGTACCGGCGCGGCGATGGGCCCGGCTTTGCCGGGCGCCTCTACGATCGCCTGGAGCAGGAGTTCTCCGCCGAGCGCGTCTTCCTCGACGTCGACAACATCGCGCCTGGACTCGATTTCGTCGAGGTGCTGCACAACAAGGTCGCCGCGTGCGACGTGCTGCTCGCCGTGATCGGCCGCACCTGGGCGGATGCACGCGACGGCAATGGCGAGCTCAGGCTGCACAATCCGGACGATTTCGTGCGCATCGAGATCGAGCAGGCGCTGAACCAGGGCAAGCGGGTGATCCCGGTGCTCGTCGACGGCGCCGAGATGCCGCCGCGCAAATCCGTCCCCGAAAGCCTGCATCCGCTGCTTCGGCGCAATGCCGTGCGGCTGACGCATGAGGGCTTTCGTTCCGACGTCGAGCGCCTGGTGACTGCGCTGGAGGAGGCGCTGGCCGACATGCGCAAGGCGCCGAAGCCGATGCCGGGGCCGGAAGCTGCCAAGGCCCGCGGCATCGGTTCGGCCGTCGGCGACATGTTTGACGACATGTTCAGCGGAAAGCGGTCGGGATCGGCGGCAGACCGTCTGCGGGAGGCTTTGGCCGCCGATGCCGCTGACAAGGCCAAGCCGGCACCGGACCGCTCGCCGGAACGGGCCGTCGGGACATCGGCAGTGGCTGAGGCGGCAAAGCCAGCCGCGGACGCCGCATCGGTCGACACCAAGCCCTTGGTCGACCCGGGAAAACCAATCGGCGCCGGCGGCCTGCCGCGCCGCTCGCTGATCCTCGGCGGTTTGGGCGTCGGTGCGGCCGCTGTCTACCTTACCCGCGGCACCTGGCTGCCGTTCATCGATCCGCCGCGCACGGTCACCCAGTCCATCATTCTTTCCGGTCACACCGAGCCGGTGACGAGCGGCGACTTCGATCCGGCGGCCGATTTCGTCGTCACCGCCTCGCTCGATGGCACGGCCCGCATCTGGCATACGGGACGTGGCGCCTTCACGATGGCATTGCATGGCCATGAGGCCGGCATCTCCAGCGTGGCCTATTCGCCGACCGGCAGGGCCGGCGATCTGTTGACGGCCTCCGACGACCAGACAGCGCGTGTCTGGAAGCTGGCTCCGGATCGGCCTTTTACCTTGCCGCCCTTGGTCAGGATCCTTGCCGACCATTCGGCGCCGGTCAGGGCGGCATGGGCGCCCGACGGCTCGCGCGTCGTCACCGGCGGCGGCAACGCTGCACGTATCTGGGACCCCGCCGACGGAAAGCTGCTCGCCCTTTGCGAAGGTCATGAGCTTCCGGTCGCCGGCATTGCCTACTCCGCGGCCGGCGTTTTCTTTGCCACCACCTCGGAGGACAAGACGGCGCGCGTCTGGCAGGCCGGCAACGGCTCCCTGGCCGGAGTGCTCGCCGGGCATGCAGCGGTCGTGGTTTCCGCGGATTTTTCCCCGGCAAGCAACAAGATCGTGACCGCGTCCTGGGACGCCACGGCCCGGCTATGGGGCCTGCCGCCGGCTGGACCCGCCGAGCAGGTTTTCCAGCACGAGAAGGGCGTCGCATCGGCTCGCTTTTCCCCCGACTCCTCCCGCATCGTGACCGCCTGCCTGGATGGCAACGCCTGGCTCTGGGAAAGGTCGAGCGTAGCCGGGACGGCGCTCAGAGGACATGAAGCCCGCCTGAACTCGGCAGTGTTTTCACCGGACGGAAAGCTGATCCTGACAGCCGCCAGCGACGACACCGCGCGGCTGTGGAACGGGGTCACGGGTGAGGCGCTCGCCGTGTTCGTCGGCCACGGCAACACGGTCAGGGGCGCACGCTTCTCGCCCGACGGCCGTCGCATACTGACCTGGTCGGATGACAGGACCGCGCGATTGTGGGCAATCCCGAACGACCTGATACCGAAAGCTTAGGCAGCCTGCTGTTCTTCTTCTTTTGAAGCTTTCGTCTTGGTTGTTTCGCTGTTGGACGGCGCCCCTCTACTCTACTATCGCCCGCCAGACGCGCGCGTTGCTTGCTCGTTTTCGCGCCGCTATCTTGCCCCGGGCACGGGCGGCAACATGAGCGGCGGCATCTTCATTTCCTACCGCAGGGAGGACACGCAGCACGCGGCGGCGCGGCTCAGCGATCGCCTCGAGGACGATTTCACGCGCGAAGGCGTGTTTTTCGACGTCGAGACGCTTCCACCCGGCGTCGACTTCGTCGAGGAGGTCGCAAAGAAGATCGACGCCTGCGGCCGATGCGACGGCACGGCTGTGGGACGTGCCGTCCGACCTGTTTGGCTGAGGCGAGGCTCGCGCTGGCGCCGACCGGTTCCGGTCGCACGCACGCGCGAGCTTGAGCTTAAAGCCTAGGCTGGTCCTTCCTGTCCGCGTACCACGGTCCCCGCGCCGCCTCGTAAGCCAGCCCGGCGCGAAACACGTCTTCGTCGTTATAGGTGCGGCCGACGCTCTGGATGCCGGTCGGCACGCCGTTTTTCGCGCGGCCGGACGGCACCGAGAGCACCGGGCAGCGGCTCATCATGTTGAAGGGTGTGGTCATCACCCATCCGAGCGACGGGTTCACGGTCTTGCCGTTGATCTTCACCTCGTCCTTCGACTGGTCGTGGTCGGCCGGCACCGAGGGCAGCGCGTTGGTCGGGCAGACAAGCACATTGTACTTTTCGAGGATCGGCCCGAGCGTCATGTACATTTTCCCGGCCGCCTCCAGGCTGCCGACGAAATCGGTCGCCTTCGAATTTGCGCCGCGCTCGGCGAAGGCACGGGCATAGGTGGTGAGCTTGTCCGCATGCTCGGGCAGGATGCGCGAGATGAAGGCGCCGAACAGGTGTTCGAGATAGGCCATGCCGGCCTCCAGCACCCAGTCGCCCCAGCCGAGATCGACCTCTTCCACGGTGGCGCCGAGCGAGCGGAAGATCGCGAGCGCTCTCTTCGTGTTCTTCTCCACCTCCGGGTCGACCTCGAAGCCGCCGAGGTTCATCGACCAGGCGATCTTCCAGCCCTTGATCGGCCTGTAATTCGTCGGCAGCGTCAGCTTCGGGCGGAGCGAGGCGATGTCGTGTGGGCTCGGGCCGGACATGACATTCTGCAGCAGGATCGTGTCGGCGACGGTGCGCGCCAGCGGTCCCTCGTGGCAGTAGAAGTCGAGGTTGAAGGGCGGATCCTCGGGGTTGCGCCCGTAGGGCGGCTTGAAGCCGACGACGCCGCAGGCCGAGGCCGGGATGCGGATCGAGCCGCCGATGTCGGAGCCGGTCGCCAGCGCCGACGTGCCGGCGGCGAGCGAAGCGCCCGATCCGCCCGACGATCCGCCCGGCGTGAAGTCGGGGTTCCACGGATTGCGGGTCACGCCCCAGGCGCGCGACCAGGTGTAGGCGGCGCAGGAGAATTCCGGCGTTGCCGTGCGCGCATGCACGATGCCGCCTTCGGCAAGGATGCGCGCATTGACCGTTGTCGTATGCTGGCCGATCGTGTCCTTCAGCACCAGCGAGCCGCCCGAGGTCGGCTTGCCCTCGATGTAGCTCTCGTCCTTGATGGCGACCGGCAGTCCTTCCAGCGCGCCGGTCTTCCTGCCCCTGGCATACTTCGCCTCGGCTTTCTTCGCGAGCTCCAGCGCCTCGTCGTAGTGGGTGTAGGTGAAAGCGTTGATCTTGCCCTGCACGGCTTGCGCGCGCGCGACTTGCGCTTGCAGCAGCTCGACCGGCGACAGCTTCCGTTTCGCGAAAAGCCTGAGCGCTTCGGTTGCCGGCAGATAGCAAAGGTCGAGATCGGTCATGTGAGCTCCGCGGCGATCCGGTGGATGGCCTTCAGCGTGGCGACGGAAAAAGCGAGATTGAGGAAGTCCGGCCAGCTCGAAAGCTTCACCACGACCATGCGGTGAGCGAAGTCGACATGGATGAGCTGGCCGAACACGCCGCGGCATTGCAGGTTGCGCGAGCGCGGCTCCTCGATCCAGAACTGGTTTCGGTACGCGCCTTCGGGCAGCGACAGACTGGGATCATGCCAGTGCTTGCCGGTGCGCGTCGCCTCGATCCATGCGGGCGGCACGATACCGCCGCCCTGCTCGAGGATCAGCTGCCCGAAGCGTGCATAGTCGCGCAGCGTCGCGTTGAAGCCGCCGTCCGCGAGCGCATAGCCGGAGGCATCGACGGTGAAGCAGCCGCTTTCGTCGGCGCCGATCTTCTGCCAAAGCTCCTCCGAGACCAGCTGCGGCAAGCGTTTGCCCGACGCGCGCTCCATGGCGAAGGCGAGCACGTCGGTCTCGATGGAGCGGTATTCGAACGCCGCGCCGTGCGGGCGGACGGTTTTCTTCAGCCGTGTGATCAGCTCCCAGACGTTGGCCGGCCACGCGAAGTCGGGATCGGTCCCGGGCGGCGGCAGCTTCCAGCCGGACGCGACGTCGATCTGCCCAACGTCCGAATAAGGATCGGTATAGGTCTCGTCGAACTTCACCCCGGTGGTCATGTCGAGCACATGCTGCAGCGTGGCGCCGCGCCAGCCCGTCTCGGAGAGCTCGTGCAGATAGTCGGTGATCGGCCGCGCCGGATCGAGCAGCCCGCGCCCGACCAGGATGCCGGCGACCGCACCCGTGATGGACTTCGCAACCGACTGCGACAAATGCAGCGTGCGCTCGTCCATGCCGTTGAGATAGCGCTCGTAGGCCACGACGCCGTCCTTCAGGACGAGCATGCCGTCGGTGTAGGTTTCGTCGAGCAGCGCGGCGAGCGTCGTCGGATTGCCGGCGACGTCGTTGACCGGCAGGGTATCGAGGCGGCGCTCGGCGCGCGCGAGCTTTCGCCGATGGCCATTGCCCCGCCAGACCTCGGCTGTCGGCACCATCTCGCGCACGTGCTGGAAGGTCCAGCGGTTCCAGGGGCTGCCGTCCCAGTCCCCGCGCGGCGGCGACGGTTTTGTCGGCGGCCCGGCCTCGGCGCGAGCGCTGGGATCGATTGCGGACATGTGGTGCTCGCAGCAAATCCAGGAAAGGTGGGAGCCGGCTTTCCGTCTGGATAGCGGCGGGCAGCCCCGCCGTCTTGCGATGAACCAGACAGGCGAGCCAGGACCCCGGCCTCGGGGTCCTGGCTGTCTGGCTGGTTATTTGAGGAGGTCGGTCCAGATCTTGGTGTAGATCTCCTGCACGTCCGGCGCGCAGGTCTGCGTGAACTCGCCCTTCGCCTGGAACTCCGCCGGCACGACGACCTCGGGGGCCGTCTTCATGTCTTCCGGCATGAAGGCTTCGGAGCCCTTGATGCCGTTGGCATAACGCGCGAAGGCCGAGATCATGGCCGCGTTCTCCGGCGCCATGATGAAGTTCTGGAACAGCTTCGCATTGTCGACGTTCTTGGCGTCGGCGAGCACCATCACATTGTCCATCCAGACCGGATAACCTTCCTTCGGATAGCCGTAGACGACGTCGGGGTTCTGCAGCCGAGCGCGGAAGGATGCGCCGTTCCAGTTGACGCCGGCCGCGATGTCGCCTTTGGCGTAGCGATCGACATTGCCGTAGTCGAGCGAAAGCCATTTCGGCTTCGCCGCGACCAGGACGTCGCGCGCTTTCTTCAGCACTTCCTTGTCGCCGGTGCAGGGCTCGCCGCCGACATATTTGATCGTCAGGTGCATGACGTCGATCAGCTCGGGAACGACATTGATCTTGCCGACCAGCTCCGCCGGCGGATCGAGGAAGATCGCCGACGTGTTCGGGTCGCCCGCATAGACCGATTTGTTGACGGTGATGCCGGTCGTGCCCCACTGCCACGGCACGCTGTATTTACGGCCCGGATCGAACGGCACGTCGACCCATTTCGGGTCCATGTGCTTGAAATTCTCCATCTGGTCCGGCCGCGTTTCCAGGACCAGGCCTTCCTGGATCCAGACCGGCACCACGCTGGCCGAAGGCACGACGATGTCGAAGCCGTGGCCGCCCTGCCGGATCTTGGCGAGCGCGGTGTCGTTGGAATCGTAGTCGGTGACGGTGACCTTGACCTTGTGGGTCTCTTCGAACTTCTTGATGAGCTCCGGGCTGGTGTAGTTGCCCCAGTTGAAGATGTTCAACTCGCCGTCGGCGCGTGCGACGCCGGCGGACGCCATGGCGAGTGCGATCGCAGTCGCCGTCATTTTCCAACGCATGGTCTTTCTCCCGTTGTTCCCTAATGTCGTTTCCTGCTGATGAAGAAGAAGACCGTCACGATGGCGACCGAGAGCAGCAGGAAGACGGTCGATATCGCGTTGATTTCCGGCGTGACGATCCGGCGGAATTGGCCGAGCATGTAGGTGGGCAGGGTCTCCTGGCCGCCCGATTTGACGAACTCGGTGATGACGACGTCGTCGAGCGAGACCACGAAGGCGAGCATCAGGCCGGCCAGGATTCCGGGCCACAGCAGCGGCAGCGTGACACGCCGGAATGCCCGCCACGGCGTGGCGTAGAGGTCGGCGGCCGCCATCTCCAGCGTGCGGTCCATGCTTTCCAGCCGCGCCCGGATGGGGAGATAGGCGAAGGGAATGCAGAAGGCCGTGTGCGCGGCGATGAGATAGCCGAGCCCGGTGTAGCCGGTGGCGATCTTGATGCGCGAGAAGAAGACGAGAAGCGCCACCGCCGTGGCGATCTCGGGGATCATCAGCGGCTGGTTGATGAAGGCGTATTTGAAGGTCAGCCCGCGATAGGGCCGGGTGCGCGTGGTGGCGAGCGCCGCCATGGTCGCCGCGATCGTCGCCAGCAGCGCCGCGGCCGTGGCGATCTGGAACGAGCGGATCGAGGCCTCGATCACCTGCGCGTTGTTCCAGGCCGCCTCGAACCAGCGCAGCGAGAAGCCCTTCCAGATGGCGACGGAATCATTGTCGTTGAAGGCGTAGACGACCAGCGTCGCGATCGGCAGATAGAGCAGGAAGAAGCAGACCATCGCGATGGTCGCGAAACCGGATTGCCGGCGAACGTCGAACCCTTGCGTTCCCCGACCCGTACGGCCCGCGCGCACGGCAGGCTTCGCGCTGCGAACAAAAGGCGCGCTGTCGGCTCTTGCGGTCGCTTCAGCCATCGCGCGCCGTCCCGGATCTGCCCGCATAGCGGACGTAGATCAGCAGTGCGATCATGACGATGGCGACGAGCGTGATCGACAGCGCTGCGCCAAGCGGCCAGTTCCTGCCCTGGCCGAACTGCAGCTCGATCAGATTGCCGAGCATCAAATTCGTGCCGCCGCCCATGACGCGCGGCGTGACATAGGCGCCGAGCGACGGGATGAAGACCAGGATCGAGCCAGCGACGATGCCGGGCTTGACCAGCGGCACGATGACCCGCCGAAGCACCTGCAGGCGCGTGGCATAGAGGTCATAGGCCGCCTCGATCAGGCGGAAATCGATCTTCTCCATGCTGGCGTAGAGCGGCAGCACCATCAGCGGCAGGAAGACATAGGTCATGCCGACCAGCACGGCGAAATCGGTGTACATGAACTGGATCGGCTGATCGATCACGCCGACGAAGCGCAGCAGCGAATTCACTAGGCCTTCGTTGCGCAGCACTTCCATCATGGCGAAGGTGCGGATCAGGAGGTTGGTCCAGAACGGAATGGTGATCAGGAAAAGCCACAGATGACGGCTGCGCTCGGGCCGCGTGGCGATGAAATAGGCGGTCGGGAAGCCGAACACGAAAGCGAGCAGCGTCGTCATCAGCGACAGCTTGGCCGATCGCCACAGGACCGACAGATGCGCGTCCGCCATGGTGACGGTGTCGTCGAAGATATCGCGCTCGAAGAGCACGCTGAACCACGCCTCGGTCGAGAATTCCCACTTCACGTCGCCGTAATTGCCGGGCGCGAGGAAGGAATAGACCACGACGATGAAGAGCGGGCCGACGGCGGCGAAGAAGATGATGATCAGGGCCGGCGCCGCCAGCCACCAGCGCGTCCGGATATCCCTGCGCTCGGCTTCCCTGGCGATCTCGGCCGCAGAGCTCATGTCAATCCTTGAGCACCTGGGCCGCGTCGTTGCCGATGGCGATGCCGATCCGCTCGCCGACCGCATAGCTGCTGGTGGCGCCGCGCATGTTCTGCTGGCGCACGATGAACTCGGTGCCGCCGTCGGCGCGGATGTGGAAATGCGTGTCGGTGCCGAAATAGACGATGTTCTCCAGCGTGCCGCCGAGCGCGCCTGCATCCTTGGTGATGCGTGCATGTTCGGGCCGCACCACGACGGTGACGCGGCCGCTCGGCGTGAAGCCGTCCGGCAGCGCGGCCGAGAGCTCCGTGCCTGAGGCGAGCTTCACCGTGGCGCGGCCGTTCGCGGCACTGACCCCGTCGGCGAAGCCGACGAAGTCGGCGGTGAGGAAATTCGTCTCGCCGATGAAGTCGGCGACGAAGCGCTCCGAGGGCCGATCGTAGATGTCGCGCGGGCTGCCGATCTGCAGGATTTTTCCCGCCGACATCACGGCCAGCCGGTCCGACATGGTCAGCGCCTCTTCCTGGTCGTGGGTGACGAAGATGAAGGTGATGCCGGTCTCGTGCTGCAGCCGCTTCAACTCGATCTGCATGTCCTTGCGCAGCTTGTAGTCGAGCGCCGACAGCGGCTCGTCCAGCAGCAGCACCTTTGGCTGCGGCGCCAGCGCGCGGGCAAGCGCCACGCGCTGCTGCTGGCCGCCGGAAATCTGGCTGGTGCGGCGGTTCTTGAGCTCCTCCATGCGCACCAGCTTCAGCATGGCATCGACGCGCGCGGAGACTTCCGCCTTCGGCTTGCCGAGCATTTCGAGCCCGAAGCCGATGTTTTCGGCGACCGTCATGTGCGGGAAGAGGGCGTAGGACTGGAACACCGTGTTGACCGGCCGCTTGAAGGGCGGCAGCGGCGCGATGTCGTCGCCGTAGAGGAGAATCTGCCCTTCGGTCGGGAAGTCGAAACCGGCTATCAGCCTGAGCAATGTGGTCTTGCCGCAGCCAGACGGCCCGAGCAGCGTGAAGAACTCGTTCTCGCGGATCGAGACAGAGACGTTGTCGAGGGCTGCGACGGCGGCGTCCCCGGTGCCGAACACCTTGCTGACGCCGCGGACTTCAATGGCATTCCGATCAGGTCTATCGGGCAAGACACCCCTGCTTTGTCGTCGGCTCTTCGCGGCCGAGTCTGGTTCCCTGTTCAAATCTCAGCACAGCCTTGTCGGCTTGGCAATCTGAGAATCGGCTTGGCAATCCGAGAAATTGAATCGAGATTCAATTTCGAGCCAGGCGAACGCCATGCCGGGCGTCAGGCCTGGTAGGTAATGCGCCCGCCGCAGACCGTGCTTGTCGGCCGCACTTCGTGGATGCGCTGCGGCTGAACCGCCTCGACATCTTCCGACAGCACCACCAGATCGCCGAGAAAGCCCGGTTTCAGCCTGCCCTTCCTGTCTTCGGCGAATTCGGCATAGGCGCCTTCGACCGTATAGCCGGCGATTGCTTCCATCAGCGAAAAGCTCTGGTCCGGGTCGGAGGCTGCCCACGGTTTGCGCATGACTGCACACTGGATGCCCAGCATCGGGTCGATCGGCGCCACCGGCCAGTCGGAGGCAAAGACGATGCGCGCACCGGTGTTCTTGAGCGTGCGCCAGGCGTAGGCGAGCGGCCAGCGCTTGGCGCCGATGCGGGAAACGGTGGGCTCGAGCGGAAAGCAGCCGGCGCCGGGCGGGTGCGGCGGCTGCATGGAGCAGAGCACGCCGAGCTCGGCAAAGCGCCCGACGTCCTCGCGCGTCACCACCTCGATGTGCTCGATCCGGTGGCGGCTGTCGCGCCTGCCGTTCTTCTCCTGCGCTGCCTCATAGCCGTCGAGCACGGCGCGCACCGCGCCGTCGCCGATCGCATGCACGGCGATCTGCAGGCCGCGCCGGTCGATCTCGGTCGCCAGCTCCTTGAAGCGCTGGGGCGAAAACAGCGGCTCGCCGCGCCAGTCCGGCCGGTCGGAATAGTCCTCGACCATGACGGCGGTCCAGGAGTCGAGCACACCGTCATAAAAGACCTTCACCATGCCGGAGGACAGCCAGTCATCGTCATAACGCTTGGCCATCATCGACGCCTTTTCGAGCGCGTCGAGCTGCATGAAGTTCTTGAAGTGGAACGGGATCTGGGCGCGGCAGATGAGCTCGCCGCGGTCTCTAAGCTCCGACAGGAGCTCGAGCTGGTGCAGGTTGCCGTCCATGTTCTGGATCGAGGTGATGCCGTGCCTGGCGCACCAGTCGAGCCCTTGCCTCATGATGGCCCTGTCGTGCGCCTGTTCTTCCTCCGTCGGTTTCGGATCCGGCTCGCCGCCGGTCGCCAGGCCGAGCCGCACCCGGCCTTCGCCGGCGAGCTCGAGCAGCGGCCCAAAAGCCTCGCCCTCGCGCAGCTCGCCTTCGGCGAGCCCATCCTTGCCCATGACGATCTCGTTGCCCGGCCCGAGCTTCCTGCCCTTGATCAGGCCGGCCATTTCCAGGGCCTTGGTGTTGGCCCACATCGTGTGGTGGTCGGGCGCCGTCATGGCGAAGGGCCGGTCGCGCACGATGCGGTCGAGGTGGTGGCGTGTGACGCGCTCCTTGTCGGAGAGGATCGTGTAGTCCGCACCCTGCGCCTGCAAGAGCTTCACGCCCGGCCGCGCGGCGGCATAGTCGCGCACGGTATGCTCGAGCGCGTGGAAGCCGGAGACGCCGGCGAGCTGCAGATGGTCGATCTCGGCAGCACCGGCAAAGAGGTGCATATGCGCCTCGATGAAGCCCGGAAGCACCGAGCCGCCATCGGCGTCGATGGTTTCGGTGCCTTCGCCCTTCAGGGCGCGGATCGTTTCCCTGTCGCCGACCGCCAGGATCCTGCCGTCGCGGACGGCCACCGCCTCGGCGCGCGGATTGTCCTCATCCATCGTGAGCACGCGCGCATCGGTAATGATGAGATCGGCCGGTCTACTTGCCATGATCCGCTCCGTTTTGAGTGCGGGCGAGGCTAACACTGCCGCGGAAGCCGGCGCCAGCCCGGCACGGGCAGGGGAAGATTTGGGCCAGCACCCTGGCCGGAGTGCCCCTCCACCACGCTTCGCGCGGTCCCCCTCCCCCGCTTCGCAGGGGAGGATCCAAACGTAGCGGCCGCCCTCGACCTTGATCCACCCCCGTTTACGGGGGAGGGGGACCGCCGAAGGCGGTGGAGGGGGCGCACGTCTTCGCTGCGCCATAGCTTGTGAACTCCGATCCCCTCCGGCTAGGCTCGGTCCGTTTCCTCACCCGGAGCCTCCATGAAAACAGTCTATTCGCCAAGACATCTCGGCCATGCCGGCAATGTCGAGCTGATCGGCCAGGCGATCGTGCCGGCCTTCGAGAAACCGTCGCGGGCAGAGATCATCAAGGCGCGGGTGGAGCAGGAAAAGCTCGGCCCGATCCTCGCGCCTCATGAGCACGAGATCGCGCTGGCGAAGCGGGTTCACCGCGCCGACTTCATCGATTTCCTGCCGACGGTCTGGGATCGCTGGGAGGGCGCCGGCAAATCAGGCTCGGCCATGCCGTTCACCTGGCCGACGCGCGGCCTGCGCGGCGACGTGCCGCCGAGCGCGATCGAGGCGCTGCTCGGCTTCTATTCCTTCGACGGCGGCGCAACTTTCGTCAAAGGCACGTGGGAGGCGATCAAATCCTCCTTCGACGTGGCGCTGACCGGCGCCGGACTGGTTCACGGCGGCGAGAAAGCGGCCTTCGCGCTCTGCCGTCCGCCGGGTCATCATGCCGGCGCGAGCTTCATGGGCGGCTATTGCTTCATCAACAATGCCGCCGTCGCGGCGCAATGGTTCCGCGACGAGGGCGCGGCCAAGGTCGCGATCCTCGATGTCGACTACCACCATGGCAACGGCACGCAGGAGATATTCTATTCCCGCAGCGACGTGCTGGTGGTGAATCTGCACGGCGACCCGATGGTCGAGTACCCGTTCTTCCTCGGCCACGCCGACGAGGCGGGCGAGGGCGAGGGCAAGGGTTTCAATATCAACTTCCCGATGCCCTTCGGCACCGCCTGGGACAAATGGAGCGAGGCGCTGGAGCAAGGCTGCCGGAAGGTCGCGGCTTACGCACCGGACGTATTGATCGTCTCGCTTGGCGTCGACACGTTCGAGCGCGACCCGATCAGCCAGTTCAAGCTCACGAGCGCGGATTATCCGAAGATCGGCGCGCGCGTGAAGAAGCTCGGCCTGCCGACGTTGTTCGTCATGGAGGGCGGCTACGCCGTCGCCGAGATCGGCGTCAACGCGGTCGGCGTGCTCACCGGTTTCGAGGGGGAGTAACCGTGACGGACATGGTCACGCTCGGCGTCGTCCAATTCGCCTGCTCGGACGCGGTCGAGCAAAACGTCGCCACCGCCGAGCGCCTGGTGCGCGCGGCGGCAGGCCGCGGCGCCAACATCGTGCTGGTGCAGGAGCTCTTCGAAGGGTTCTATTTCTGCCAGGAAGAGAACCCGCGCCATTTTGCCCGCGCCCGCCCGATCGATGCCGGCCACCCGACGCTCGCGGCAATGCAAAAACTGTCGGCCGAGCTTGGCATCGTCCTGCCGGTCTCGCTGTTCGAGGCGCGCAACCAGGCCTTTTTCAACTCGGTGGCGATGCTGGAGGCCGGCCAGCTGCTCGGCATCTACCGCAAATCGCACATTCCCGACGGGCCGGGCTATTCCGAAAAATTCTATTTCAATCCGGGCGACACCGGCTTTCGCGTCTGGCCGACGCGCTTCGGCACGATCGGCGTCGGCATCTGCTGGGATCAATGGTTTCCGGAAGGCGCGCGCGCCATGGCGCTGATGGGTGCCGAATTCCTGCTCTACCCGACCGCGATCGGCTCGGAGCCCGGCCGCCCGGATTTCGATTCCATGGAGCATTGGCGCATCACCATGCGCGGGCATGCCGGCGCCAATTTGATGCCGGTCGCGGCGGCGAACCGCATCGGCACGGAGCAGGTGGCCGGCAAGACCCAGACCTACTACGGCTCGTCCTTCATTGCCGGCCCCACCGGCGCGCTGGCGGCCGATGCGGGGCGTGAGGACGAGGCGGTGCTGACGGCAAGCTTCGACCGCGCCGCACTGCGAGCGGACCGCGCTGCCTGGGGCCTGTTCCGCGACCGCCGGCCCGATCTTTACGGCGTGCTGGCGACGCTCGACGGCGGGTGAGCTTCAGCGCTGGCTGCCGGCCTTCAGCAGGAAGGCACCGACCACCGTTATGCACGATATGTAGAACAGCAGCGCGACGAGCGATCCCCAGTTGATGAAATAGACTATCACCAGGGCCGGTGCTGAGTAGAGGGCCGAAACTCCCGCCCCATACCTGCCGGTGGTGAAAAGGCCGGCCATGACAGCCGCCGTCGCGGCCAGATTGACTGCGGCGGCGAGCAAGGTGAGAAGCGACCAACCTTCCGTCCACCTCACGTTGGCGACGAAGATCACCAGCATGGCGAGCCCGACAAGGCACCAGGCTCCACCGTAGAACAGCAGGAAGCGCGACGGCTCTCGCCACCATTGTGTCCTGGCGAAGCAGAGGAAGATGAGCACGGCGGCGATGGCCAGGCTGATGCCGAGACCACTGATCCTCGAATCGGACAGGCCGAACGGCGCAAGCGGCCGCAAATCGGCGCTCATGAAGAACAGCGTGAGCGCCACCACGATCGGGAAGGGTGCGAAGGCAGCGATCAATGCGCCGACCGACGGTGCATTTTGCGGGCCCGTGCCGGGGGCAATATCGGCAGAACCGTTCGGCTGAGACGGGTGCCTGGCCGGCTCGGCGGCGGGAGGGCCTGGTTGCTGGGGCTGAACCAACCGCCTGAGGACGGCGATCAATTGCTGGGTGTCGGCGGCGAAGCTGGCGTGCGAGATCTCCATGCCCTGCCTGCGCGCCAGCGGCTTCAACGCGTCGGGCAATTCCCGTTCGGTCGGCATCCTGGCGCCGTCCACGAGCACGGGAATGACGCGTATGTCCCGCCTGAGTGCTGCTTCCAGCTCGATGCGGACATAATCGGCGGCCTGCGAAAGCCGGTTCTCCCCATCGGCCTGCGCCGTCGTCCATCCGCGTCCGATGACGGCAAGCAGGACTTCGCAGCGTGCCACATTGTCATCAAGCACCTTTACGAAATCGAGGCCGGGCTCGACCGTATCGACGTCAAGGAAAATCTGGTCGCGCGAAAAATGCAGCAGCAACTGGTCGTACAGCCGGCCGGCAGATGCGGCAGCATCATCACGCCTGTAGCTTACGAAAATTCCCCCTCGCATAACGTCCCCTGCCGCCGCGGCAACTGCAGGAACAGACCACAATTTCCGCGGTAGGCATAGGGCGCCTGCCTTGCCGGGGCGCCGCCGAAAAATGCGTCGGCCGGCAGGGAACGGGACGGCTGACAATCCGTTAAGGGCTGTCGAGTCGAGGAGTGAGTCCATGGCCAATATCTTCACCAGCCTGTTGCGCGAGCTCCCCTGGTTCGAGCACGACCGGGACGAGGACAGGGACGAGGACGCAAGGGACAATCGCGCCGAGCTGGCCGAGGCGCGCAAGCCGAAACCCTACGTGCCCAAGGCAAGGCCCGACAACTGGCTCCCGTCCTGACGCGTCTCAGCCACCCTGCGCGCGCGCAACGCTTCGCGCCCTGGCGAGCGAGGCGATGAAAGCCGCTGTGAAGGCCAGGCTCATCAGAAGCACGATGGTGGGCGCCGGAGCGCTGTCGAGGAAGAACGACAGATAGACGCCGAGGAAGGACGCGGCGAGCGCTACGCAGAGCGCGGCGACGAGCATGCGGTCGAAACGCTTGGTCAGAAGGAAAGCGGTGGCGCCGGGCGCGATGAGAAAGGCGATGGCGAGGATGATGCCGACGGCTTTCAGCGCGCCGACGATGGTGAGCGACAGGATCGCCAGCAGGCCGTAATGAAGCAGGCGCACCGGAAGACCGATCGCGCGCGCATGCTGGGCGTCGAAGGCATGCAGCAGGAGGTCGCGCCTGAGCAGCGCCACGGCGCCTCCGGCGACGGCCGCGATCACCGACGACTCGGCCACGTCGGCCCAGGTGACCCCGAGCATGTCGCCGAACAGGATATGATCGAGGTGCAGCTCGGTCTCGATCGACGTGTAGAGCACGATGCCGAGCCCGAACATGCCGGAGAAGACGACACCCATGATCGTGTCCTCCTTCACGCGGCTGTTCTCTTTCAGGTAACCGGTGGCCAGCGCGCAGATCATGCCCGCCGCGAACGCGCCGACGGCGAACGGCAGCCCCGCGACATAGGCCAGCACGACGCCCGGCAGCACGGCGTGGCTGATCGCGTCGCCCATCAGCGACCAGCCCTTGAGGACGAGGAAACAGGAAAGCATCGCCATCGGGAAGGCCACGAGGGCGGATATGACGAAGGCCTGCTGCATGAAGGGGAACTGGAAGGGCAGGAGCAGCATGTCGATCATGCCTCGCCCTCCAGCGTCTTCCTGACCCGCCGCCGGGCCGCGAGCAGCCCATGCTTCGGCGCCAGCACAAAGGCGGTGAGAAAGATCAGGGTCTGCAGCACCACGATGATGCCGCCGGTGGCGCCGTCGAGGAAATAGCTGGCATAGGCGCCGACCAGGCTGGTGAGCGTGCCGACCGCCACGCTGATCGCGATCAGCCGCGGAAACCGGTCGGTCAGAAGATAGGCCGTCGCCCCCGGCGTCACCACCATGGCGATGACGAGGAACGCGCCGACCGTCTGCAGCGCCGCCACCGTCGAGGCGGCAAGCAGCGTGAAGAACAGCAGCCGCAGCCGTTCGGGGTTGAGCCCGATCGAGCGCGCGTGGTTTTCGTCGAAGAAGACGGCCATCAGATCCTTCCACTTCAGCAGGAGGAGCGTCAGCGACACGCCGCCGATGATGACGAGCTGCAGCGTATCCTCCGGCGTGATGGCGAGGATGTTGCCGAGCACGATGGTCTGAATGTTCACCGAGGTCGGCGACAGCGACACCATGAACAATCCGAGTCCGAAGAAGGAGGTGAAGATCAGCCCGATGATGGCGTCCTCGCGCAGCTTGGTGCGCTGGTTGAGAAACAGCATGGCGCCGGCGGCGAGCCCGCCGGACAGGAACGCGCCGGCGGCGAAGGGAAGGCCGAGCATGTAGGCCCCGGCCACGCCCGGGACGATCGCATGCGAGAGCGCATCGCCGATCAGCGACCAGCCCTTCAGCATCAGATAGGCGGATAGAAAGGCGCAGACGCTGCCGACCAGCGCCGAAACCCACATGGCGTTGACCATGTAGTGATATGCGAACGGTTCGGCGAGGGCGCTCACGATGCCGTTTCCTCGTCCTTTGAAGCGGCTTCGTGGTTCTTGTCGTAGATGACGAAAGGATGCTCGTCGTCGGAAAGCACGGTCACCCGGCGCGCGTCGGCATCGTCATGCAGTTCCGCACCGCCCAGCACGAACTGCCGCAGAACGCCGCCGAAGGCACGTTCGAGATTGCCCTTGGTGAAGACCTCCGCGGTCGGACCCGAGGCGAGCACGGTGCGGTTGATCAGCACGGCGCGGTCGCAGAAGCGCGGCACGGAGCCGAGATTGTGCGTCGAGACCAGGATGACCGAACCCTCGTCGCGCAGCTGCGCGAGGAGCGCGATGATGGCCTCCTCCGTCGTCACATCGACGCCGGTAAAAGGTTCGTCGAGCAGGATGACCTGCCCTTCCTGCGCCAGCGCGCGGGCCAGAAAGACCCGCTTGCGCTGCCCGCCCGAAAGCTCGCCGATCTGTCGGGTCCTGTACGCGGTCATCCCGACGCGGGCCAGCGCCTCGTTCACCTTGGCCCGGTCGGCGGCGCGCGGCATGCGCAGAAAGTTCATGTGGCCGTATCGGCCCATCATCACGACGTCCTCGACCAGCACGGGAAAGTTCCAGTCGACCTCTTCCGCCTGCGGCACGTAGGCGACGAGGTTCTTGGCCAGCGCCTCGGCGGCCGGGGCGCCGAGGATCTCGACCCGGCCTTCGACGGCCGGAACGAAGCCCATGATCGCCTTGAACAAGGTCGACTTGCCGCTGCCGTTGACGCCGACCAGGGCAGTGATCGTCCCGCGTGGGACGGAAAAGCTCGCGTCGCGAACGGCCATGTTGCCGTTGCGGTATGCGACGCTGACGTTTTTGACGGCCAGGCCGGGCGACTGCCCGGCCTGGCGTTTCGAAGAGATAGGAGCGGAGGTCAATCGGCGAAGCCCTTGACGATGGTTTCCGTGGTCACGCGCAAGAGGTCGAGATAGGTGGGCACCGGCCCGTCGGCCTCGCTGAGCGAATCCACATAGAGCACGCCGCCGTAACGCGCACCGGTCTCGCGCGCGATTTGCATGGCCGGGTCGGGCGACACCGTGCTTTCGCTGAACACGACCGGAATCTTGTTGGCGCGCACGGCGTCGATCACCTTGCGCACCTGCTGCGGCGTCCCCTGCTGGTCGGCATTGATCGGCCAGATGTAAAGCTCCTTGAGGCCGAAATCGCGGGCGAGATAGGAAAAGGCGCCTTCGCTCGTGACCAGCCACCGCTGCTCCGCGGGAATCGCTGCGATTTCCGCCCGCATCGGCTCGATCGTGGCCTTGATCCGCTCGGAATAGGCGGTTGCGTTGGCCGCGTAGACGGCCGCGTTTGCCGGGTCGCGCTCGGAAAGCGCTCGCCGGATGTTGTCGACATAGACGATCGCCGCCTCCGGCGACATCCAGGCATGCGGGTTCGGCTTGCCGGTGTATGGTCCTTCGGCGATGCCCATGGGCTCGACGCCCTCGGAAACGACAACGCTCGGCACATCGCGCAGATTGCGGAAGAATTTCTCGAACCACAGCTCCAGATTGAGCCCGTTCCACAGGATCAGGTCCGCGTCCTGAGCCTTGATGAGGTCTCCGGGCGTGGGCTGATAATTGTGGATTTCCGCTCCCGGCTTGGTCACCGATTCCACCTCCGCCGCTTCGCCGGCCACGTTCCTTGCGAGGTCGGCAATGACGGTGAAGGTCGTCACGACCTTCAGCTTTTCCGCTGCGCCGGCCGGCAGGGCAAACAACAAGGCAGCGGCCGCGATCAAAAGGCTCGAACGACGCATGAAGCTCTCCGGATTCAGGCGGGAACGCGCCGCCCTTCCTCAGACCTAGGGCGGCGCGTGCAATATGTCAATGCAATTGCAAATCGTTTGCAAGAATGCCCGGTATCGACAAGCATTGTTTTGCAACTGGATGCCTGCTGCAGCATAATTCCTGCATGAATCAGCCTCGCAATCACAAACCCGACTATGAACGCCAGTTGCGCCAGGCCGGTGTGCGCATCACACGGCCGCGGCGTATCATCGTCGAGATCCTGACCGAGACGGAAGACCATCCGGACGCGATGGAGATCTTCCGCCGCGCGGTGCGCATCGACAAGAGCATCTCGCTCTCGACCGTCTACCGGACGATGAAGCTGCTGGAAGAGCTCGGCGCCATCCACCGTCATGCGTTCGAGGGTGGGCCGTCGCGTTTCGAGCAGGCCGGAAGCGAGCATCACGACCACCTGATCGACCTCGACACCGGCGACGTGATCGAGTTCCGCTCGCCCAAGATCGAGGAATTGCAGCAGGAGATCGCAAAGTCGCTCGGTTACGACATCGTCCATCACCGTCTGGAACTCTACGGGCGCAGGAAACGCCGATAGCGCCTGCCCGTCGTCTCGGGACAGGAGCCCAAAGCGAAAGCCGCAGCGCCTGCCGAAAAATTCATCATACAACTTTAGCCAAAGACCGTTGACATAGTATCTCTTCGGTCGCTAGGAGTCCGCGCGTTGCATGGCGGTCGGGAGGACGTCAGGCTTGGCTGCATTGCTTGACGAGGATCGTCTGTTCCCGCTCGAGGCGCGGGCGCGCAGCCTTGCGCGCAAGCTCTACGACACGGTGCGCGGCCTGCCGATCGTCAGCCCGCATGGGCATACCGACCCGCGCTGGTTCGCCGAAAACGAGAAATTCTCCGACCCGGCTCGGCTCATGGTGGTGCCGGACCACTACATCTTCCGCATGCTTTTCAGCCAGGGCGTGTCGCTCGAAAGCCTTGGCGTCGCGCGCGCCGACGGCGTTACGGTCGAGGCCGACCCCCGCAAGATCTGGAAAATCTTCGCCGAGCATTATTATCTTTTCCGCGGCACGCCTACGCGCATCTGGCTCGACAACACCTTCGCAACGCTCTTCGACCTCGAAACGCCGCTGACCGCATCGACCGCCGACTTGTATTACGACCGCATCGCGGAGCGCATCGGCCAAGACAGCTACCGCCCGCGCGCGCTCTACGAGCGTTTCAACATCGAGGTCATCGCCACCACCGAAGGCGCGCTCGACGATCTCAAATGGCACCGCATGCTGCAGCAGTCCGGCTGGAAGGGGCGTGTCGTCACCACCTACCGGCCGGATTCGGTCGTCGATCCGGAGTTCGAAGGCTTTCGCGACAACATAGAAAAGTTTGGCGAGGTCACCGGCTACGACACGGGAACCTGGAAGGGTTATCTCGAGGCGCACCGCAAGCGCCGCGCCTTCTTCAAGGAGCATGGCGCGACCGCTTCCGATCACGGTCATGCTTCGGCCGAGACGGCCAATCTGTCCACGGCCGAAATGCTGGCGCTCTACGGGCGCGTGCTGAAAGGCAAGGTTGCGGCAGCCGACGCTGCGCTGTTCCGCGCGCAGATGCTGACCGAGATGGCCAGGATGAGCCTGGATGACGGGCTCGTGCTGCAGATCCATCCGGGCTCGTGGCGCAACCACTCGGCCGGCATCTTTGCCGGCTTCGGCCGCGACAAGGGTTTCGATATCCCGCAGCGCACCGACTATGTGGCTGCGTTGAAACCGCTGCTCGACGCGGTCGGGCTCGATCCGCGACTGACTGTTATCGTCTTCACGCTGGATGAGACCGCTTATTCGCGCGAGCTCGCCCCGCTCGCCGGCGTCTACCCGGCGCTGAAGCTCGGGCCGGCCTGGTGGTTCTTCGACAGCCCGGCCGGCATGCGCCGCTTCCGCGAGCTCACCACGGAGACGGCCGGTTTCTACAACACCGTCGGCTTCAACGACGACACCCGAGCATTTCCATCGATCCCCGCCCGCCACGACGTCGCGCGCCGGGTCGACTGTTCGTACCTCGCCGAGCTGGTTTGTGCCGGTCAGCTCCGGGAGGAGGAGGCGGCGGAGCTTGCCCGCGACCTCGCTTACGGCCTCGCCAAGAAGGCCTACCGGCTTTGAGAGAAACCCTGATCAGGACAACGGGAGGAAACCAATGAACCTGATGCTGAAACTGACGACGGCGGCGGCCTTCGCGGCGATGTTTGCCGGGATGGCCTCTGCCCAGACTGTGCTGCGCTCTTCCGACACCCATCCGGACGGCTATCCGACCGTGGAAGCGGTCAAATATTTCGGCGAGCTGGTGAAGGAGCGCACCCAGGGCCGCTATTCGGTGGAGGTCTATTTCGGGGCCCAGCTCGGCCAGGAGAAGGACACGATCGAGCAGGTGCGCTCGGGCGTGATCGACCTCAATCGCGTTTCGATGGCGCCGTGGAACGGCCTCGTGCCGCTGACCAAGATCCCGTCGCTGCCCTATCTGTTCCGCTCGGCCGACCATGCCCGCAAGGTGATGAGCGGCGAGGTCGGCGACCAGATCGCGGCCGGCTTCCCGGAGCATGGCGTGGTGGTGCTCGCCTATTATGACGGCGGCGCCCGCTCCTTCTACAATTCGAAGAAGGCGATCAATGCGGTCGCCGACATGGCCGGCCTGAAGTTCCGCGTCATCCAGTCGGATGTGTTCGTGGACATGGTGGCGGCACTCGGCGCCACCGCCACGCCGATGCCTTACGGCGAAGTCTATTCGGCGATCGAGACCGGCGTCATCGACGGTGCGGAGAACAACTTCCCGAGCTATGAATCGGCCAAGCATTTCGAGGTGGCGAAAAATTACGCCCTCGATGAGCACACGATCGTGCCCGAAGTCTTCGTGATGTCGAAGGCCTCGTGGGACAAGCTGACGCCGGAAGACCAGGCGATCTTCAAGCAGGCGGGCAAAGATTCCATGGCCAAGCAGTACGAGCTTTGGGACGCCCGCGTCGCCACCTCGCGCAAGATGGTCGAGGACGCAGGCTCGGCGATCACCACGCCGGAGAAGCAGGGTTTCATCGACGCCATGAAGCCGGTCTACGACAAGTATGTGAACACGCCCGAGCTCAAGGACCTCGTCGCCAAGATTCAGGCCGTGCAGTGAGCTGACCCAAATCCTGGCCGTGGGCGCTCAGCCCACGGCCGCCTCGAAAACAGCAGCGGACGGGCACGATGGCCGAACCGATCAGCGTGGGCGAAGCGTCGCCGCCGGGCGCGCCGTCCGGCGTGCATCCCCGGCTGGCGGCAATCGCCCGGTTTCTGTCGCGCGTTTCCACCGCGGCGCTCTATGTTGCCGGCGCCGGCCTCGTAGCCATGTCGGTGATCGTGCTCTGGCAGGTGTTCCTGCGCTACGTGCTCAACTGGAGCAACGCCTGGACCGAGCTCAGCGCCATAGTGATCATGAGCTGGTTCATCTTCCTCGGCGCCGCCGTCGGCGTGCGCGAGAACTACCATCTCGGCTTCGACGTGCTGCTCTACGTGCTGCCGGACGGCAGCAAGAAAATCCTGCGCAGCATATCCGATATCGTCGTGCTGGCCTTCGCGGTCGGCATGATCGTCTACGGCATCATGCTCATGCGCCTGCAATGGAACGAGGTGATGCCGGGGCTCGGCATCACCGACGCCACGCGCTACCTGCCGCTTGCAGCCGGCGGCGTGCTGATTGCGCTCTTTGCGCTCGAGCGCATGGCGTTGCGCTGGGCGGGTGTCGACGTCGATCGCGACGCCCATGCCGACGACGAAGTTCCCACCATCGCCGACGTGAAGGAAGTCTGATGGCCGAGCTCATCCTGTTCGGCGTCTTCACGCTGCTGATGCTGATCGGAACCCCGATCGCGTTCTGCCTCGGCGTGGCGAGCTTTGCCACGATCCTCTATCTGGGGCTGCCGTCCCACGTCGTCTTCCAGCAGATGAATTCGGGCATGAGCGTCTTCACGCTGCTCGCCATCCCCTTTTTCATCTATTCGGGCGACCTGATGGTGCGCGGCGGCATCGCCCAGCGCATCATGGCCTTCGCCGGGTCGCTGGTCGGCCATGTGCGCGGCGGCCTCGGTCAGGTCAACATCGTGACGGCGACGCTCTTCGGCGGCGTCTCGGGCTCCGCCGTCGCTGAAGCCGCCGCCGTGGGCGGCCTGATGATCCCGCAGATGAAGGCACGCGGGTATGGCGCGGACTATGCCGTCAACGTCACCTCGATGGCCGCGCTGATCGCGCTGCTCATTCCGCCGTCGCACAACATGATCATCTATTCGATCTCGGCCGGCGGCAAGATCTCGATCCGCGACCTGTTCACGGCCGGCATCCTTCCCGGATTGCTGCTTGCATTGGCGCTGATGGTGACGGCCTACGTCGTCGCGCGCCGCCGGGGCTATCCGGTCGAGCGTTTCCCGGGCCTGACCGTGGTCCTGCAGCTCTTCGCGATCGCGCTGCCCGGCCTGCTCCTGATCGGCATCATCTTCGGCGGGGTCCGTTTCGGCGTCTTCACCGCCACCGAGAGCTCGTGCATTGCCGTCTTCTATTCGCTGCTGGTGACGATTTTCGTCTACCGCAACATGAGCTGGCACGATTTCGTGCATGCCACGCTGGGTGCGGTGCGGACCACGGCGATGGTGCTGCTGATCATCGGCACCGCCACCTCGTTTGCCTGGCTGATGGCATATCTGCGCATTCCGGCGCTGCTGATCGACTGGATGGGCACCATCTCGCAGAATCCGCTGATCATCCTTTTGCTGATCAACCTCATCCTGCTCGTGCTCGGCACCTTCATGGACATGGGGCCGACCATCGTCATCGCCACGCCGATCTTCCTGCCGGTCGCCACGCATTACGGCATCGACCCCGTGCATTTCGGCGTCATCCTGATCCTCAATCTCGGTATCGGCCTCAACACGCCGCCGGTCGGGGCGGTGCAGTTCGTCGCCTGTGCGGTCGGCAAGATCACCGTGTGGGAGGCCATGCGCTCGATCTGGCCGTTCTACGGCGCCGGCCTCGTCGTGCTGGCGCTCGTCACCTACGTGCCGGCGATCTCGCTCTGGCTGCCAGGCGTTTTCCGGTGAGCGTGATGGCAGAACGGGCGACAGCGACCGAGCATGCGGAGCGGAGGCCCAAGCTGGCCGACCGGCTGGTCGAGGGCATCCGCGGCAGGATCGTCGCCGGCGAGCTTCCGCCCGGCGCCAGGCTGCCGACCGAGCATCAGCTCGCCGAGGAATATGGCGTGAGCCGCACCGTGGTGCGCGAGGCCGTCACCCGGCTCGCCGCCGACGGCCTGGTCAACCCGCGCCAGGGCGCCGGCGTGTTCGTCAGCGAGGAGGCGCCGGCGGCGGTGGAGAGCATCGTGGCTGAGCTTTCCGGCAAGGTGGCGCTGGTGCTCAACGTGCTCGAAGTGCGCATGGCGATCGAGATCGAGAGCGCAGCACTCGCCGCGCAGCGCCGCTCGCCCTCGCAGCTCGCCGACATCAACGCCGCCTTTCGCGAGTTCGACGCGCTGCTGACGCGCGGCGAGCCGACGGGTGCGGCCGATTTCGCGTTCCACCGCGCCATTGCCACGGCGACCAACAATCCGTTCTATGTCGAGATCCTCGACGTGCTCGGCCGCCGTACCATCCCGCGCGACCTGGTCACCCAGGTTTCGACCCGGCTGCTCCAGTCGCACGAATACCAGACACGGCTGCAGGCGGAGCATCGCGACATCATGGAGGCGATCTCCGACAGCGACGCTGCCGCTGCGCGCGAGGCCATGCGCCGGCATCTGTCGGCGAGCCAGCGCCGTTACCACGGGCTGCTGCGCACTGGCAGCGATCTTCGGAACATCTTTTCGGGAAATATCGGATGATGCATGTGGAGGCCCGCTGGGCCGTCGACCCGTTGACCGCGCGCGGTTACGATACGCAAAGGCTGCGCGCTGCCTTCCTGATCGAGACGCTTTTTGCGTCCGGCGAAATCCGCCTCACCTACTCGCATCTCGACCGTCTGGTCGTCGGCGGGGCGATGCCGGCCGGCGCGCCCTTGCCGCTCGCGCAGGTGAAGCAGGCAGGCACGGAAAATTTCCTCGACCGGCGCGAGCTGGTGGTCGTCAATGTCGGCGGCCCGGGCACGATCTCCTTCAGCGGCGAGAGCGCCGGGCTCGATCACCGCGACATGCTCTATGTCGGCCGCAGCGCGCGCGACGTGACGTTTGCCAGCGCGGACCCGGCAAAGCCGGCGAAGTTCTACCTCCTGTCAGCGCCTGCGCATCGCGACCTGCCGCCGCGGCTGATCAGGATCGGCGATGCCAAGCGCGTCGATCTCGGCGCGCAGGCAACCTCGAACGAGCGCTCCATCTACCAGTTCGTGCACCCTGACGTGATGGAGTCCTGCCAGCTCGTGGTCGGCATGACGGTGCTGGCGCAGGGCTCGGTGTGGAACACCATGCCTTGCCATGTGCATGACCGCCGCTCCGAGGCCTATCTCTATTTCGGCCTTCCGGAGGACCAGCGCATCTTCCACTTCATGGGCGAGCCCGAGGAGACCCGGCATCTCGTGGTCAGGAACGAGCAGGCGATCCTGTCGCCTGGCTGGTCGATCCACAGCGGCGCCGGCACTGCGAACTACACCTTCATCTGGGCGATGGCCGGCGACAATGTCGACTATCGCGACGTCGATCCCGTGGCGATGGACGCGCTTCGGTGACGGGGCCGTTCGACCTGACCGGCAGGCGGGCGCTGGTCACCGGCGCCAACACCGGCATCGGGCAAGGCATTGCCGTGTCGCTGGCAGCGGCCGGTGCGGAAATCCTGGCGGTCGGCCGGTCGCCGATGGCGCAGACCAAAACGCAGGTCGAGGCGGCAGGCGGCCGCATGCACGGCATCGCCGCCGATCTCGGTGATGCGGCGGCGGCGGCAAGAATGCTCGAGCAGGCCTGGCACGAGCATGGGCCGATCGACATCCTCGTCAACAATGCCGGCATCATCCGCCGCGCCGATGCGGTCGACTTCACCGAGGCCGACTGGGACGCGGTGATGGACGTCAACCTGAAGACGGTCTTCATGCTCTGCCAGGCGCTCGCGCGCCTCGCGCTTGCCGGGAAGCGGCGCGCCAAGATCGTCAATGTCGCCTCGCTGCTTTCTTTCCAGGGCGGCATCCGCGTGGCGTCCTACACGGCGTCGAAGAGCGGGGTCGCCGGCCTGACGAAACTGCTCGCCAACGAGTGGGCGGCAAAGGGCATCAACGTGAACGCGATCGCGCCGGGCTACATCGAGACCAACAATACGGAGGCGCTGCGCAGCGATCCGGAGCGCAGCGCCGACATTTTGAAGCGCATCCCCGCCGGCCGCTGGGGCCGGCCCGAAGACATCGGCGGGACGGCGGTCTATCTGTCGAGCAGCGCCGCCGACTATGTGCACGGTGCCGTCCTGCCGGTCGATGGCGGCTGGCTCGGGCGGTAGAGCGAGTTGCGCTCGGAGGCGATCGGTTGGCGCGAGGCGCCCCCCTCTGTCCTGCCGGACATCTCCCCCACAAGGGGGGAGATTGGCTGTCACGCCTACTTTCGCCAATCGTCTGCGTTGCAATTTGGCGAAAACAGAGCGGCCGTCCGATCTCCCCCCTCGTGGGGGAGATGGCCGGCAGGCCAGAGGGGGGCGCGAAGGATCGCCGCGTCATCAGAACGCGGGATGCTCTGACAAGAAGGAGCCTCGATGGGCACATTCCTCAAGGCGGGCGAAGGCGAGTGGGTCGCGACCGAGCCGGGCGTGAAGCGGCGCATCCTCAACCACCTCGACGATCTGATGATCGTCGAGGTGGCGTTCGAGAAGGGCGCTGTGGGCTCGTTGCATTCGCATCCGCACCGGCAGGCGAGCTTCGTCGCCGAGGGCGTCTTCGACGTCACCATTTCCGGCGAGACCGTAAGGCTCGAGAAAGGCGGCTCGTTCATCGTGCCGTCAAACGAAGTTCATGGCTGCGTGGCACTCGAGGCGGGGCGCCTCATCGATGCTTTCACGCCGGCCCGGGCTGAGTTCCTTGGCTGAACCGCGACTCGATTGACGGCGGCAGGGCGGGGCGTCAATGATCCCGCCGCGTCCGATTCTGGGCTGCCGGCGATAGCGGGGAAGAAGCAGTTGTGCCCAAGGCAGGCTGCTTGAGGAGGCATGCATGGAAAAAGCCGATATCGGCCTGATCGGGCTCGGCGTGATGGGCTCGAATCTGGCCCTCAACATCGCCGAGAAGGGTCACCGCATCGCGGTGTTCAACCGCACCGCCGCCCGCACCGACGCATTCGTCGGGAACGCGGGCGAGCTCGCCGGCCGCATCGTGCCTTGCCACACGATCGAGGCGCTGGCCGAGGCGATCCGGCCGCCGCGGCCGATCATCCTGATGGTGCAGGCCGGCGGGGCCGTCGACGAGCAGATCGCGCTCCTGCGCGAGGTGCTCAAGTCCGACGACATCATCATCGATGCCGGCAACGCCAATTTCCACGATACGGTCCGCCGCTTCGCCGAGCTCGCGCCGACCGGGCTGACCTTCATCGGCATGGGGGTGTCGGGCGGCGAGGAGGGCGCGCGCCACGGGCCCTCGATCATGGTCGGCGGCACGGAGGAAAGCTGGCGCCGCGTCGAGCCGGTGCTGACGGCGATCTCCGCCAAATATGAGGGCGAATCCTGCGCGGCCTGGCTCGGCGCCGGCGGCGCCGGCCACTTCGTCAAGACCATCCACAACGGCATCGAATATGCCGACATGCAGATGATCGCCGAAATCTACGGCGTGCTGCGCGACGGCCACGGGCTCGAGGCGAAGGAGATCGCGCCGATCTTCGCCAAATGGAACGAGGGCCGGCTCAACTCCTTCCTGATCGAGATCACCGCGTCGGCGCTCGCCGCCGACGATGCCAAGACCGGCAAGCCGGTGGTCGACATCATCCTCGACCGCGCCGGCCAGAAGGGCACCGGCAAATGGTCGGCCGTGGAAGCGCAGACGCTCGGCATACCTGCGACCGGCATCGAAGCGGCCGTGGCGGCGCGCGTGCTCTCCTCGATGAAAAAGGAGCGCGAGGCAGCGCAAGCCGCATACGGCGCCGCGGCGACGGGCACCCTGCCGAAGCCCGACCAGGCTGCGCTCACCGACCTGGAGCTGGCGCTGTTTGCCGGCAAGATCGCCGCCTATGCGCAGGGTTTTGCCGTGATGGCCGGCGCCTCGGAGGAGTTCCACTGGGAGCTGCCGCTGCCGACGGTCGCAAAAATCTGGCGGGCCGGCTGCATCATCCGCTCGCAGTTCCTCGGCCGCATCGCCGAAGCCTTCTCGGCCGGCCCGGTCTCCAATCTGCTGATGGCGCCCGCCTTCGTGACGATGATGAAGGAGGCGCATCCCGCGCTCCGCCGCGTCGTCGCGCAAGCCTCGCTGGCCGGCCTGCCGGTGCCCGCCCTGTCGTCGGCGCTCGCCTACTTCGATTCGTATCGCCAGGCGCGCGGCACCTCGAACCTCATCCAGGCGCAGCGCGACTTCTTCGGCGCGCACGGCTTCGAGCGCATCGACAGCCCCGGCGCCCATCACGGACCATGGGGTAGCGGAGCGGCCAAAGCCGGCTAGCCTCGCTCCAAAAACAGCCGATCCGGAAATCGGCAAGGCCGGGCTGCTCGAACGTGGAGCGCTGCCGGGTCGAGTTCGCTATTGCCATGCGGCTACAACCAGAGATATATATCGATCATATTTCGCTTACGGCAGACGTAAGCATCCTTGTGTATCAGCGGCGTCCAAAACAAGCTTCCCGGATTGATCGGGCAATATTGCGTTGTCCCTCTGTTAGGTCCAGCGCGAGAAGGTTTTTTGTCGATGCCTACCTGGCGTTGCAGGTGTTTGCTGCCGGCACCGGGCCGCGGCTGGTGTTGGCTGTTGATCGTTTTTCTGCTGAGCGTTTCCTTCGCCCAGGCAGAGAATGACGGATTGCTGCGACAGAGCGGTTTCGATGCGCAGCCGGTCGGCGCTGCGCAGCTTGGCAGGCAGCTGCGCTCCATTCGGGCGCAGGAGGCGCAGAGCCGTTGTGCAAAGAAGTCGCGCGCGGAGCTTTCCTCTCGATGCCGCGAACTCGCCCGGCGGCGAACGCTTGTCGAGGCCCGGATCGTGGCTGCGGGAGGCGGTGCAAAACTGGCCGGCCTGCCGCGCTCCAAGAGTGGGGGACGCGGAAACCTGATGCTCTTTTGCGTGCGCCTGTCCGACGGCTATCTGTTTCCAGCGCCGAACGCACAGTTCGTCGGTTACGGCGCCTACGACAACACGCTCGACCGATGCCGCTACATTTGCCGGGATCAGGCGATGGAGGTCTACGTCCTCGATGACGTGTCGCTGGAGACTGGGGCGCTGCGTCGTCTGCGGGGCGGCGGGCTCTATTCGGAGCTGCCGGTTGCGTATGCGTACCGTGAGGCTGCGCGCTTTCGCGCCTGCGATTTTCAACGCTATGTCCGTCGCTCCGGCGAGCTGCAGCTTGCGCATGATCCGGCTGAACGGGCGGTTCCGCTCCCGACGGCCCGCCCGGAAACGCTGGGAGCCGAGCGGCAGCGGATCGCGTTGTCCGAGCGGCCGAGGCAGGTGCGGGTGATCGGATTGCCGTTCCTTCCCGACACTCCATAACGAGCGATCTGCAAAGCCTCGCAGCCGACCGTCGTCAATGTCGAGCCGGCCTGGGCCGGGACCGCTGGTTGACTAAAGCGGCAGCCGCCGCTACCGTTAGTTCTCCTGTTAAGCAGGCGGTGGCAACGGGGCCACCCGACCAATTCAAGGCAAGAGGGCCTCCCTTTGACTCCTACCATGGAGCCAGCGGGAGGCCTTTGTCGTTTCAGCGATACCGACGGAGACGCCGATGGGAACCGGCGCCGGTGCGGTGGTGACGGAGGGACATGCGTGGACCGGCCAGGCAAGGCGTGCACGCTCACGATCCATACGACGACACCGACCGGGAAGCGGGCATGGACAAGGACGTCCGATCGCAGCGACGGGCCTCCACCCAAGCAACGCAATTGACCCGGAGGGTTAAATGACGACCTCTTCAAAGGAGATCGAAACGCTGGAAAGCGTCGATCACGCGCTCGGCGAGGAATACGAGCATGAACCCGTGCCGATGTCGGCACGCCGCTCGACGTTTTCGGTTACGACGGTGTGGATCGGCTTTCCGATGATCATCACCGGCGCCATGACCGGGTCGATCCTGGTGCTCGGCATGGGTTTCATCAACGCTCTCTGGGCGATGGTGATCGGCAACCTCATCATGTTCGCTTATGTCGGGGCGCTCGGCGTCATCGGCACCAGCCGCGGCATGAATTTCGCGCTGCTCGCCTCGATCGTGTTCGGCCGCAAGGGTTATGTCTTCGCCTCCGGCCTGCTGTCGACATTGCTGCTCGGCTGGTACGCGGTGCAGACAGGCATCACCGGCGCGCTGATCAGCTCGGCCTACGAGCTCAACTACGTCGCCATGACGATCGTGGCCGGCCTGCTTTACATCGGTATTACCTTCATCGGCGTGCGCGGCCTGCACCTGATCGGGCTGGTCTCGGTGCCGCTCTTCGTCGTGCTCGGCCTCTGGGTGGTCGTCGATGCCGTCTCGGCCAGCGGCTGGTCGGCGGTCGTCGGCTACCAGGGCAACAACGGCGTCGCCACCATGTCGATGGGTGTCGGCCTGACCGTGGTCATCGCGCTCTTCATCGACGCCGGCACGGTGACCGCCGACTTCAACCGCTGGGCGAAGGACACCAGGAGCTCGCTGATCGCCACCTTCAGCGCCTTCCCCTTCGCCAATCTCGTCGCCATGCTGGTCGGCGGAATCGTGACGGCCGCACTCGCCGTGCCGAACGCCAACCCGTTCGGGGCCGACAACATGTTCGGCTACATGAACGGCAAGCAGATCGCGTTCCTCAGCATCCTCGCCTTCCTGTTCCTGTACCTCAACCTCGGCTCGGTCTGCGCCCACTGCCTCTACAATGCCGCCACCGGGTGGTCGCGTATCCTCGGCAGCCGCATGCGCCTGATGGCGATCGTGCTCGGCGCGATCGGCATCGCGGTCGCCGCCGGCAATGTCTGGGCCTTCTTCATCGAGTGGCTCTCGCTGCTCGGCGTGCTCGTACCGCCGATCGGCGCGATCATCCTCATCGACCAGTATGTGTTCCGGGCCACCTCGCAGATCGACCGCGACTGGCGTCCGACGGCCTTCATTGCGTGGGCGTTCGGCTCGGCGGTGGCGCTCGCCGTCGAGTTCTACGCGCCACATCTGTCGACGGCCATCTGCGCGATGATCGCCGGCGGCGTCGCCTACGCTGCGCTGTCGATGCTGCGCTCGCCGGAACGAGCCGCTGCCTGAATCGGGAAGGCGGGGCCGAAACCGGCCCCGCCTTCCATCAACGAAAAACAAGGGGACACCTGCCGATGACGGACCACGAAATCTACGCGCTGGGCGATGTCGTGCTGCAGCGTGGCGCCACGCTGCGCGACGCCAGGCTTGCCTACAAGACGTTCGGCACGCTGAACGCCAGGAAGGACAACGCGATCGTCTACCCGACCTGGTATTCGGGCCAGCATGTCGACAATGAATGGCTCATCGGCCCCGGCATGGCGCTCGACCCGGCAAAATATTTCATCATCATTCCCAACATGTTCGGCAACGGCCTGTCGTCATCGCCCAGCAACACGCCCGAGCCCTACAACAAGGCGCGTTTCCCACAGGTGACGGCTTGCGACAATGTGCGGGCGCAGCACCGCCTCGTCACCGAGAAGTTCGGCATCGAGAAGCTGCCGCTGGTGACCGGCTGGTCGATGGGCGCGCTGCAGACCTTCCATTGGGGTGCGCTCTATCCGGACATGGTTGAGCGCATCGCGCCGTTCTGCGGTTCGGCCAAATGCTCGCGCCACAATTTCGTGTTCCTCGAAGGCGTCAAGGCGGCGCTCACGGCTGACGCCGCATGGAACAATGGCTGGTATGAGCACAAGCCGGAGAAGGGCTTGCGCGCCATGGCGCGCGTCTATGCCGGCTGGGGATTTTCGCAGGCCTTCTACCGCCAGCAGCTCGATCTGAAGACGCTGGGTTTTTCCTCGCTCGAGGATTTCCTGGTGCAGTTCTGGGAAGGCTTCTTCCTGCCCAAGGACGCCAACAATCTGCTTGCCATGCTGTGGACCTGGCAGAACGGCGACATCTCCGACAACGAGCTTTATCGCGGCGACTTCAGGAAGGCGCTGAGCGCGATCAAGGCCAAGGCCTATGTGATGCCCGGCCGCACCGACCTCTATTTCCCGCCGGAGGACAGCGAGTTCGAAGTGGCCAACATGCCGAACGCAACGTTCATCGCTTTCGAATCGATCTGGGGCCATTTCGCCGGCGGCCCCGGCACCAGCGTCGAGGACGTCAGGTTTCTCGACGGCAAGCTGAAGGAGCTGCTCGCGAGTTGACCGCCCGGCCGGTCCGCCGCAGGGTATGCGGCGGGCCGGCAAACCGCACCAAAAGCAAATCCGGGAAGAGTGGAAACCGGTTTTCCGTCCGGATTTGCGACAAAACAACGTCGCCCCGGGGGCTAATGGGAGCGTACCGTGTCGAGATTTGACAGAACCACCGAGCCGTGGCGCGTCGGCGTGCTCTTCTCCAGGACCGGCTTCATGTCCGTCATCGAGGAGACGCAGCTGCGCGGCACCTTGACGGCGATCGACGAAATCAATGCCGGCGGCGGCGTCAACGGCCGCCCGATCGAGCCGATCGTCTACGATCCTGGATCGGAGGCGCGCGCCTTTGGCCGCTTTGCCAAGCGTCTCATGGTCGAGGACGGGGTGAGCACCATCTTCGGCTGTTACACCTCATCGAGCCGCAAGGCCGTGCTGCCGGTCGTGGAGCGCCTCAACGGATTGCTCTGGTACCCCACTCTCTATGAAGGCTTCGAGTTCTCGCCCAATGTCATCTACACCGGCGCGACGCCAAACCAGAACAGCGTCGAGCTCTGCCGCATCCTGATGAAGCTCTACGGCCCGCGTGTCTTCTTCGTCGGCTCCGACTACATCTACCCGCGCGAGTCCAACCGCATCATGCGCGAGCTCATCCGCAACAGCGGCGGCAGCGTGGTGGGCGAGAGCTATGTGCGCCTCGGCGCCACGCGCACCGAGTTCCTGCCGGTGATGCGCGAGGTCAAGAAGGCGCAGCCCGACGTGATCTTCTCCACCGTCGTCGGCGACGGCACGGTGTTCCTCTACCAGGCCTATGCCGATCTCGGCCTCGATCCGAAGGTGATGCCGATCGCCAGCCTCACCACAACGGAAGCCGAGATCCGGGCGATGGGTTTCGACGTGGGCGAAGGCCACATCACGGCAGCCCCCTACTTCCAGGGCGTCGGCAGCGAACGCAACTCGACCTTCGTACAGCGCTACAAGAAGCGCTACGGCGAGGACGAGCCGACCAACATGTGCCTCGAGGCGTCCTATTTCCAGGTCAATGCCTTCGCCAAGACGCTGGCGGAGACGAACTCGATGGATACGGAAATCCTGCGCGCCTCGGTCATGGGATCGGAGTTCGAGGCCCCGCAGGGCAATGTCGCCATCAACCCGATCTGGGGCCATGCCGATTTGTGGACGCGCGTCGGCCGCGCCAACCGCCAGGGCCAGTTCGACCTCGTCTATGAATCGCCGTCGTGCGTGGCCGCCGATCCCTATCTGATCGGCTATGGCCGCAACTTCGGCCAACGGAGCCTCGAACTCGCGTGATCCGGAGTGAAACGAGCGTGCGCACATCAGCGTCTGAGACCATCACCATGACAAGGCTCCGCGACAAGGGACCGGCCGGCGAACGCCAGGAAAAGACCTTTCCGTCCTCCTCCCAGACCTCGGCGAGAGCGTTCTGGGACATGAAGGTGGCGGTCTTCGTCGAGCGCGACGACGACGGCGCGAGGTTGATCCGCGAGCTGCAGCGGCTGCGCTGCAACGTTCACCATGAGTGGCCGATGCCGCCGCAGATACCGGCCCAGTTCGATGCGATCTTCTGCGCGCTCTCGCCCGATCTTCCGCAGCGCCTGCCATGGCTGCCGGGCGAGCCGGCGGCGGCGCTGATCGTGGTCGACCGCGGCGAGGACGCGCTCGACCTGACGCTGCTGCACAATTGCGCGCCGCACGCAGTGCTCTCCTATCCCGCGACCGGGCGCGCCGCGCAGGCCGCCCTTGCCGTGGCGCGCAGCCATTTCCTCTACGAGCGGCGCCTGCGCGGACGCATCGACAAGCTCGACGACAGCTTGCGCACGACGCGCAGCGTCGAGCGCGCCAAGGCGCTGCTGATCCGCCTCAAGAACCTGAGCGAGGAAGAGGCCTACAATTATCTGCGGCGGCAGGCGATGGAACGGCGCGTCACCATCGGTGCGGTGGCCAGCGCGATAATTGACTCCTATGACCTTCTCGGCTAAGCCTCGAAGGGTAATGGCGGCAACGAAGCCGCCGACGACATAAGGGTAACGGAACCTCACGATCCTCCGCGGAAGCGGGACGTGGGGTTTTTTGTTTTGACCCGCAGCGCGGCATCATGGCCGCGACCCAAAAATCCAGGGCGACGGAGCCTCGAGACGAGCCTGCATGACGCAGCTCGCATCGGGGCTTTTTTCGTTTTTTGTTCAGGAGAAGAGAAGTGAGAGGCAATCGTCGTACATTCCTGAAAGGCGCCGCCGCGGCCGGCACGGTGTCCTTGGTCGGGTTTCCCCACATCTGGTTCAAGAACAGCTCGCTGGCGCGCGCCGCCGACGGCGAGATCAAGGTCGGCGTGCTGTTCTCGCTGACCGGCACGACAGCCATCATCGAGGAGTCGCTCAACAAGGCGACGATCCTGGCGATCGAGGAGATCAACGCCGCCGGCGGCATCAACGGCATGCAGATCGTGCCGGTGGTCGAGGACCCGGCATCCGACCCGGCGACCTTCGCCGAGAAGGCCCGCAAGCTGGTGCTCTCCGACAAATGCGTGTCGGTGTTCGGCTCCTACACCTCGGCCAGCCGCAAGGCGGTGCTGCCGGTGTTCGAGAAGCAGAACAACCTCTACTGGTATCCGACCCTCTACGAGGGCCGCGAATGCTCCAAGAACGTCATCTATACCGGCGCCGTGCCCAACCAGCAGCAGGACGATTTCGTGCCGTGGCTGGTCGAGAAGTTCGGCAAGCGCTGGTACCTGATCGGCTCGAACTACATCTACCCGAAGGAAGAGAACAACTACTGCAAGAAGCTGCTCGCCGAGCTCGGCGCCGAGGTGGTCGATGAGGAATACGTGCCGCTCGGCCATTCTGAGTTTTCGTCCGTCATCAACAAGCTGAAGGCCGAAAAGCCGAACGTCATCTTCTCCACCGTGGTGGGCGATTCGGTCGTGGCGCTGCACCGGCAGTATCACGCAGCCGGCCTCGATCCGGAGACCATGCCGATGGCGAGCCTCACCACCTCGGAGAACGAGGTGGCGGCGATGGGCGGCGAGGCGGCGGCAGGCCACTTCACCTCGGCGCCGTATTTCATGGTCTGGGACTCGCCCGAGAACCACAAATTCGTCGAGGCCTACCGCAAGCGCTGGGGCGCCGACAAGGTCACCCACTTCGTCTCCGAGCCGTCCTACTTCCAGGTCTACCTTTTCAAGCAGGCGGTGGCGAAGCTGGCGGCGAGCGACATCGACCCGAACACCATCCGCGAGGCGGTGAAGGGTGAAGGCCTGATCGCGCCGCAGGGCAAGATCCAGGTCGAAGCGGAGAACCTTCATGCCTGGCTGTGGCCGAAGATCGGCCAGTGCAAGGCGGACGGCCAGTTCGAGATTCTCAAGCAGTCGGCCGACTGGCTCGAGCCGGTGCCCTACAAGGCCTATCCGAACCAGGTCTGCACCGCCGAAGGCCTCAAGGAAACCTGACCGGGCCGTTCTTCCCGGAGCACTGGTGGTGGCGCTCGCGTCACCACCCCTTTTGTTCTCGCAAATCGAGACGGCCGGAATGGAAATCTTCGTCTCCCAGATCATGACGGGCCTGAGCATCGCCTCGATCCTGATGCTCGTCGCCCTCGGCCTGGCGATCATCTACGGCGTCACCGGCGTCATCAATCTTGCGCATGGCGAGTTCGTGATGATCGGCGCCTATGCCGCGTGGTTCCTGCAGACGCAGTTCGGGCTGTCGCTGCTCGTCAGCCTCGTGCCGATCTTTATCATCGTGGCGCTGTTCGGCGGGCTGATCGAGGCGCTGGTGATCCGCCATCTCTACGACCGGCCGCTCGACACCATCCTGGCCACCTGGGGCATCGGCGTGATGGCGCAGCAGGCGATCCGCCTCGCTGCCGGCGGCGAGCTGCGTTACGTCGAGATGCCGCAAGCGCTGTCGGGCAGCATCGACATCTTCGGCGCCACCGAATCCGCCTATCGCGTCTTCATCCTCGTCCTGGCGCTCGCGCTGTTCGCGCTGACCTGGTGCATCTACCGCTACACCCATTTCGGGCTGAAGCTGCGCGCCATCACCCAGAACCGCGCCATCGCCTCGAGCTTCGGCGTCAATTCCGGCCGCATCTTCCGCACCACCTTCGCCTACGGCGCCGGCATTGCCGGCTTGGCCGGGGCGCTGGTCTCGCCGCTGAAGAGCGTCTCGCCCGAGATGGGCACCACCTACGTCGTCGACGCCTTCATGGTCGTGGTGCTGGGCGGTGTGCAGAGCCTGATGGGCACGCTGGCGAGCTCGGGCATCCTCGGCGAGCTCACCGGCTACATCGCCTTCTATTCGAACGACACCATCGCCAAGGCGCTGGTGCTGCTCGCCATCGTCGTCCTCATCCGTTTCCGGCCGCAAGGCCTGTTCGCCGCGCGCGTCCGGTCTTGAGCCGGGCCGCCAATGCTCAAGCCGGAGGAATGAAAGTGCCGGGCAAGACGACCACCCAGATCGCGATCTACGCGGCGGTCTGCGTCGCCATCCTCCTCGTGCCGCTGGTGCTGGACGACGCGTTCCTGCTCAACAAATACGCGCGCTACCTGGTCTTCGGCATGCTGGCGGTCTCGCTCAGCCTGTCCTGGGGTTATGCCGGCATCCTCAATCTCGGCCAGGCGATGACCTTCGGCCTCGGCTCCTACTGCATGGCGATGATGCTGAAGCTGAAGACCGTTCCCGTGCACACCGGCTCGGACGGCCTGCCGGACTTCATGGTGTGGAACAACGTCACCGAGCTGCCCTGGTTCTGGCAGCCTTTCCACTCCGCCACCTTCGGCGTGCTCGCCGGCATCCTGGTGCCGGTGGCGCTCGCCGCGCTGCTCGGCTGGTTCGTGTTCAAGGGCCGCGTCGCCGGCGTCTATGCCGCCATCATCACGCTCGCCGCCATGGTCGTCGTGCAGTTGCTGATCATCGACCAGCAGCGCTTCACCGGCGGCTTCAACGGCATCACCGATCTCGCCCAGTTCGAGGTCGCCGGCTTCACCTTCGACGCCTACAGCTCCTCGACCTACTATCTCGTCGCCGCCTGCCTGACGGTGACCCTGTTCCTGGCGCTGGCGATCACCAAGAGCAAGACCGGGCTGATCCTGCAGGCGATTCGCGACCAGGAGGATCGCGTCCGCTTCTTCGGCTACGACGTGGCGCTCTACAAGATCTTCGTCTTCTCGGCGTCGGCCGGCATCGCCGGGCTGGCCGGCATGCTCTACACCATCGTGATGGAGTTCGCCTCGCCGACCTTCCTCGGCGTGCCGCTCTCCCTCTCCGTCGTCATCTGGGTCGCCGTCGGCGGCCGCCAGAGCCTGATCGGCGCCATGCTCGGGGCGTTGGTGGTGACCGGCGTCCAGGGCGCGCTTTCCGAATCCGAGACTTTTCTGGAGACCTGGACCCTCGTCATGGGCCTGCTCTTCGTGCTGGTCGTGCTGTTCCTGCCCAAGGGCATCGCCGGCGCGTTCGAGAAGATCGCGGCCCGCTTCGAGCGGCAGCCGCCGCCGGTGAAGAAGGCCGAGAGCTCCGCGGCGCGCGCGGAAAGCGTCAAGGGCGCACGCGAGATCGAGGGCGTGTCATGAGCGTGTCGGCGGACCAGCTCGTCATCGATCGCGCCAGCGTCTCCTTCAGCGGCTTTCTCGCCGTCTCGGAACTGACGCTGACGATCCGCAAGGGTGAATTGCGCTGCCTGATCGGCCCGAACGGCGCCGGCAAGACCACCGCGCTCGATCTCGTCTGCGGCAAGACACGGCTGACCGCCGGCGAGATCCGCTTCGAGGGCAAGGCGATCGACCGGCTGAGCGAGCACCGCATCGCGCGTGCCGGCATCGGCCGCAAATTCCAGGTGCCGAGCGTGTTCCGCGAGCAGTCGGTGCGCGACAATCTGCATATCGGCCAATCGCGCCAGACCGGCGTGTTCGCCAACCTCATGAGCTTCCGCCGCAACGTGGCGTCCGAGGAGATCGAGCGGCTGGCCGAGCTGGTCGGGCTGCAGGGCGAGCTCGCCACGCCCGCGGCGCATCTGTCGCATGGGCAGACGCAGTGGCTCGAGATCGCGCTGATCCTGGCGCAGCAGCCGGCGCTGATCCTGATGGACGAGCCGACCGCCGGCATGACCGCGCAGGAGACCCGGAAGACGGCGCAGCTCTTCGACCGCCTGCGCGGCCGCCACACGCTGGTGGTGGTCGAGCACGACATGGGCTTCGTGCGCGACATCGCCGAGACGATCTCGGTCATGCATCAGGGCAAGCTGCTCGCCGAGGGCACGATCGCCGAGATCGAGACCAACCAGCAGGTGCGCGACGCCTATCTCGGCTCGGGAGGCATCGGCCATGCTTGAGCTTGCCGACGTCGACGGCTTCTACGGCCGCAGCCGCGCCCTGCAATCGGTCTCGATCAGGATAGAGAATGGCGATTTCTTCTCCGTGCTCGGCCGCAACGGGGTCGGCAAGACGACGCTGCTGCGCACCATCCTCGGGCTGATGAGCCGCACCACCGGCTCGATCCGTCTCGACGGCGAGGAGCTGGTCCACAAGCCCACGCATGAGCGCGCCCGCGCCGGCGTGGGCTACGTGCCGCAGGGCAGGGGCATCCTGCCCGCCTTCACCGTGCGCGAAAACCTCATGGTCGGCACCTTCGCGGCGAAAGGCGGCGGCGGCCGCATCGGGGAATGGGTGCTCGAGCTCTTTCCCATCCTCAAGGAGTTCCTGAACCGCCGCGGCGGCAATCTGTCGGGCGGCCAGCAGCAGCAGCTGGCGATCGCCCGGGCGCTGCTGTCGGAGCCGAAGATCATGCTGCTCGACGAGCCGACCGAGGGCATCCAGCCCAACATCGTCGAGCAGATCGAAGACGTGCTGATCGATTTGAACCGCAAGCACGGCCTCACCATCGTGCTGGTCGAGCAGAATATCGCGTTTGCGCGCCGGGCGTCGCGGCATTTCGCCATTTTCGACCGGGGCAGCGTCGCGGTCGGCGGGCCGATCGACCGGCTGAGCGACGACCTCATCCACCAGCATCTCGTCGTCTAGAGCGGATTTGCGCGAAACCGGAACCCAGGGCGTTCGGAAACCACAGGAGGAGTACCGAAAATGTATCACGGCGACATTTCGAGCAGCAACGACACGGTCGGCGTTGCCGTCGTCAACTACAAGATGCCGCGACTGCACACACGTGACGAGGTGCTCGCCAACGCCCGCAACATCGCGGCGATGCTGAAGGGCATGAAGACGGGCCTGCCCGGAATGGACCTGGCGATCTTCCCCGAATATTCGACCCACGGCATCATGTACGACCAGAAGGAGATGTACGAGACCGCCTCGGCCATCCCGGGCGAGGAGACGAAGATCTTCTCCGACGCCTGCAAGCAGGCGCGCGTCTGGGGCGTCTTCTCGCTCACCGGCGAGCGCCACGAGGAGCATCCCAACAAGGCGCCCTACAACACGCTGATCCTGATCGACGACAAGGGCGAGATCGTGCAGAAATACCGCAAGATCATGCCCTGGGTGCCGATCGAGGGCTGGTATCCCGGCGACTGCACCTACGTCTCGGACGGCCCGAAGGGCCTGAAGATCAGCCTTATCATCTGCGACGACGGCAATTATCCGGAGATCTGGCGCGACTGCGCCATGCGCGGCGCCGAGCTGATCATCCGCTGCCAGGGTTACATGTACCCGGCCAAGGAGCAGCAGATTCAGATCTCGAAGTCGATGGCCTGGGCCAATAACGTCTACGTCGCCGTCGCCAACGCCGCCGGCTTCGACGGCGTCTATTCCTATTTCGGGCATTCGGCGATCATCGGCTTCGATGGCCGCACGCTCGGCGAGTGCGGCACCGAGGAGAACGGCATCCAGTATGCGCAGCTCTCGACCTCGCTGCTGCGCGACGCCCGCCGCAACATGCAGTCGCAGAACCACCTCTTCAAGCTCATGCATCGCGGCTACACCGGCCTCATCAATTCCGGCGACGACACGCGCGGGCACGCTGTCTGCCCCTACAATTTCTACCGGCAGTGGATCACAGATCCGGAAGGCACGCGCGAGAAGGTCGAGGCGATGACCCGCCAGACCGTGGGCACGCCGGAAGCGCCGATCGAGGGCATTCCGAACAAGGTGGCAGCGCATCGCTGAGCGATCCGCCGCTGCGCACCCCGACGGCGAGGAGTCGGGGTGCGCAGCGGCGTGCCGTGGTCCGGAGACCGACATGCAGAAAAAGACAGGCCCCGCCGCGCGGGCGGCGGGCGAGGATCGCGCGCTCGACGATTTCCGCATCGTCGAGCAGCCATATTACCGGCCGGTGGCGAACGAGGTGGCGCTGTTCGAGGCCGCCTTCGCCTCGCGCATGCCGGTCATGCTCAAGGGGCCGACCGGCTGCGGCAAGACGCGTTTCGTCGAGCATATGGCCTGGAAGCTAGGCCAGCCGCTCATCACGGTCTCCTGTCACGAGGACATGACCGCGTCGGATCTGGTCGGGCGCTACCTGCTCGACGCCGAAGGCACGGTCTGGCACGACGGACCGCTGACGCTCGCCGTCCGCTCCGGCGCCATCTGCTATCTCGACGAGATCGTCGAGGCGCGCCAGGACACCACCGTCGTCATCCACTCGCTTACCGACGACCGCCGCATGCTGCCGCTGGAGAAGAAGAACGAGGTGTTGCGGGCGCATCCCGATTTCCACCTCGTGATCTCCTACAATCCCGGCTACCAGAGCGTGCTCAAGGACCTGAAGGAATCGACCAAGCAGCGTTTCGGCGCGATCGCCTTCTCCTATCCGGAAGCGGCGATCGAAGCCGAGATCGTCGCGGCCGAGGCCCGCGTCGACCGCGGCGTCGCCGACACGCTGGTGCGAATCGCGCAACGCTCGCGCAATCTCAAGGGGCATGGGCTGGAGGAAGGTGCCTCGACGCGCATGCTGATCAATGCGGCCCTGCTCATCGGCAAGGGCATTGCGATTGCGCAGGCGTGCGACGTCGCCCTGGTGCTGCCGATCACCGACGACCCGGACATGCGCGATGCGCTGCAGGCGGCGATCGCCGCCTCGATCTGAGACCGGCATGCCGGCGCCGGACGACGCTGCTGTCCCGTTGCGCCGCCCGGCCGGATTCCTGGACAGCGCCGAGCAGGCGGCGGCGCCGGCGGCTTTTCCGGGCGATTTTTATGCGGCGTGGACAAGGGCCTGCCGGCGGCTCGCCGGCGCCGGTTATGGCGGCACGGTCGCCGCCGACTATCTCAGGGTTTCGCCGCGGCTGGCTGTGCTTGCGGGCCCGCGCCCGGCGATCGACCTTGCCTCGGCCGCCTCAGGCATGGCGATCCGGGCCGGCCGCGAGGCTGCCGCACTGCTCATTGCTGCCTCGCTCGACGTTGCCGGCCGTCTGCCCGACCTCTTGCCCGACTGGCTTCGCCTCATCGAGCGCACCGCCATCCAGGCGCCGGAATCGATGGCCGCGATCCTCGAGCGCACCCAGTTGCTCCTCTCGCGTCTCGACCTTGCCGGCCTCGAATCCTGGCTGCGTATCGGTATTCGCGGCGCCAATGGCGACCCGCGCCGCCGACTGAGCTTCTTCAGGCTCGAAGATCCGGCGGCGCAACGCTGGCTGCAGCGCGAATCCGGCGTCGCCGGCTTTCTGGATTTCGAGAGCCGGCTAAAACCTTATCTGACGGCTTTGTGGGGGGTGCGCGTGCCGCTGCGCGAGGTGCCGCCGGACGCGCCCGAGCAGGTGAAGCGGCGGCCCGGCTTCGACGGTGCGGTCATGCGCCTGCCGGCAGCCTTTCCCGGATTCTCGGCCGCCGACACGGAAAAGCTCTACCGCGCCGCGGTCGCCCACATCGGCGCGCATCTGACCTTTACGCGCCGGAAATTTCCCGTGGGCACGCTGAAGCCGGCGCAGATCGCCCTGGTGTCGCTGATCGAGGATGCGCGCGTGGAGCAGTTGGCGATGCGGGCACTGCCCGGCCTGCGCGGTCTTTTCGCGCCGTTCCACACGATCGAGCCTGGCGACATTGCCACCGCATCGACCCTGTTCGCCCGCCTGTCGCGCGCGCTTGCCGACCCCGCCTGCGACGACCCCGACGGCTGGGTCCGCAAAGGTCGCGACGCGTTCTTCGCGAGCGAGCCCGAGTGGGAGGACCAGGCCGTCAGCCGCCGTATCGGCGATCTCCTGGGCAACGACCTCGGCCAGATGCGCATCCGCTTCGATGCAAAAAACTACGTCGTCCAGCCGCCTTACCGCGACGACAATCTCGGTCTCTGGGATTTCGGCGAGGAAGAGCAGCAGATGCTCAACGCAGAACAGATGTTCGAAGCGGCCCGTATCCGTCAGCAGGACGACGAGCGCGCTCCGCCGGACCGCAACCAGCAGCAGGACGAAGACGAGGCCGTCGGCACCGCCACCATGGTCGAGGCGGCTGCCGCCGGCATTGCCGTGGCGCGCTACCCTGAGTTCGACCATGTGACCGGCCGCGACCGCCCCGAGTGGACAACGGTCAAGGAGTATCCGGCGCTTGTCGGCGAGGCCGCTGCCGTGGCGCGCCTGCATGAAGAACGCTCCGACCTCGTCGACCGGCTGACCCGGTTGATCCGCGCCGCCCGCGTCAGCCGCGCCGAGCGTCTGCGCCGCCAGCCGGAAGGAGAGTTTCTCGACATCGACGCCTGCATCGACGCCACGATCGCGCGCCGTGCGGGCGAGATGCCGGGCACGCATGTGCACGGCCGCTACGAGCGGCGCAGCCGCGATCTCTCGGTGCTGCTTCTGCTCGACATGTCGCAATCGACGGCCGACCGGCTGCGCGGCTCGTGGCGCACCGTGCTCGACGTCGAGCGCCAGGCAGCCGCGCTGCTTGCCCGCGCCATGTCCGGGCTCGGCGACCCCTTCGCCATCGCCGCCTTCGCCTCCGACGGGCGCGAGGATGTGCGCTATGTCCGCGTCAAGGATTTCGCCGATGCCTACGATTCCGTCGTCGAAGCCCGGCTGGCCGGGCTCGGCGCCGGTTACTCGACCCGGCTCGGCGCAGCCATCCGCCATGCCGGCGGCGATCTGGCGCTGCAGCGCAGCCACAGGCGGCTGCTGCTGGTGATCACCGACGGCGAGCCCTCCGACATCGACGTCGATGACGGCCGCTATCTTGCCGAGGACGCGCGCAAGGCCGTCCTGCAGCTCTATCGGCTGGGCATCGACGTCTTCTGCGTTGGCCTCGACACCGAGGCCAGGCCCCCGCTCGACCGCATCTTCGGCGCCCGCAACGCCATCACCATCGCCCGGCTGGAGAGCCTGCCCGCGCTGCTGCCGCGCCTTTACCTGACGCTGAGCAGGTGAGAAGCACGCTAAGCGGAGTCGATCTTGCGCTAAAGCGCTCTGCTTTCTTGCGGACGCAGCGCTCTACGTTGCCCCCCTCTGGCCTGCCGGCCATCTCCCCCACAAGGGGGGAGATTGGACGGCCGCTATGATTTCGCCAACCTGCAGCCTTGGCGA
>Ga0164290_1001086_pt1 | contig 54276 bp, 26 predicted proteins | sample Micstemetagenome_FD_108782 | JGI IMG/M metagenome (GOLD analysis project Ga0164290, IMG submission 108782) | Contaminated culture microbial community from soil near Moab, Utah, USA - Microcoleus steenstrupii SON62 (Illumina Assembly) | ecosystem: Environmental > Terrestrial > Soil > Soil crust...
AAACGTCTGGCGTCTCCGTAATCGACGTGGACGATCCGAACGCCCTCGCTGCTCTCACGGCTCAATATGGGCCGCTACCGCCAACGTGGACGGCTCTCACGGGAAGCGGAGGTTATCACTACTTTTTCCGCCACGATGATCGGTGGCGAGATGTTCTTAACAGCGTCAAGTTTGCCGGATCGCTGGACGTTCGGACGACTGGCGGCTACGTCTTACTCCCGCCGTCAATTCACCGAACTGGAAACGTCTACAGTTGGGTCGCAGCGCCCGACGATTGCGAGTTAGCTACTGCTCCCGATTGGCTGATGGCGTTGCTGCCACGAAGAAAGAGCCGCGATTCTATCGGCTCTAGCGCGGCTTGTCCGCGACAAGGCGACTCGAAAGCCGCTCCCGATGCCGCTCTTACAACGTCGGAAGCGAAGATAGCGGATACCTTCACCGTACAACGGGCGGCAACCGTGGCGGAACGTGCCGCTCTGTACCTCGCTGAAACGCCGCCAGCGGTAAGCGGCCAACGTGGGCACGATCATACGTTCGCCATTTGCTGTCGTCTGTGTGAGCTATTTGGGTCACTATCGGACGACGACTTGCTCTCCGCTCTCGAAACTTGGAACGAACGATGCTCGCCTCCGTGGACGACGAAAGAGTTATCGCACAAGCTGGCGTCGGCCCGTTCTAAGGTTGTCCCCCAAGGTACACCTACGCCTCATACGCAGGCGGCTACCGCTGACGTTTGGCCGACGCTGGACGCTGAAGCCTATCACGGAATCGCTGGCGAAATCGTAAGAGCCATCGAACCGAATACCGAAGCTGATCTAGCTGGCGTCCTGCTTGCGTTTCTAGCTTGTTTCGGGAACGCTGTCGGTAGCTTTCCTCACTTCGCTGTCGGCGCAGGATCGCATGGCGGCAACTTGTTCGCCGCTCTTGTCGGCGACACGGCTAGCGGTAAGGGGCAAGCGTGGGACGTAGCATCTCGACTTCTAAGGGAAGCAGACGCAGCGTGGGCGAAAGAGAGTATCGCTTACGGAATGTCGTCCGGTGAAGGATTAGTCGAACGAATCGCCGATCCGTCAGACGGAGATGTTCTCTCGATTCCGCCGCTCAAACGGTTGCTTTGCCTAGAGACGGAATTCTCCCGACCAATCACCGCCATGCGAAGGGAAGGAAACACGTTGTCGCCGCTGCTGCGGTCTGCGTGGGATCGCCAGACGTTAGAGATTATGACGAGGGGCAAGAGCAAACTAAGAGCGTCGAATGCGTTCGTTTCCGTAGTCGCCCATATCACGGGGGACGAACTACGGAAGCTGCTCACCGGATCAATCGAGAGTGTAAACGGGTTCGCCAATCGGTTCCTATGGTGCTTGGTTCGTTCGTCGAAATCGCTACCGCATGGCGGCGATATGAGTGTGCTTTCGCCGTTCATTCCACGTCTACGGGAAGTCCTAGAGCGTGCCAAGTCGATTGGTAGGCTGACACGATCTGCCGACGCTGATGGTCTGTGGGAGTCTGTCTATGACGATCTGAAGCAATCGAAGGCGGGAGCGTATGGCAAGGCGATTGAACGGGGACGCCCCCAAGTCGTCCGTTTATCGCTGCTCTATGCCTTGCTCGACTGTAGCCCAACAGTACAGACGCAGCACCTAGAAGCGGCGTTAGCGGTCTGGCGTTACTGTGACGAGTCGGCACGGATCATATTCGGCGGCGTACCCGACGACTCAAGCGGGAGCAAGCTAGATCACCGTTTTCTGGAAACCGTGAAACGGATTCCGGGTATCTCGAAAACCGATCTGCGTAACTCGGTCTCAAAAGCTACGCCCACGGATCGGATTGACGCAGCCATCGAACGACTCTTAACGAGCGGCGACATTGTTCGGATGTTAGTCGTCGGACACGCTGGGAGAACGGTAGAGAGTTTCTATCCCGGCGTTTCGTTCACATTGGACGTAGGGAATTGGGGATTTAGGGATTCCCAATCCGAAACGACGACGGGAAACGAGATTCCGACAACTGTAAATCCCCAAATCGCTGAATCCCTATCGACCTCGAATGTCGAACCGGCGACGTTGGGCGAGCTACTCGACTGGAGAAATCTCAATTCGGGGACGTTCACCCGTCGTGCGGATGGCGTTGTTTGGGTTACTACTGCCAACGGTTCAACGCTCCCGCCAGCGATGGAAGCGGCCATACTCGCCAACCAAGCGACGTTGACCGCTTTCGTCCCCGCCAACGCTCATACGGCGACGCCTAACGTGTCGGACGACGAACCGCTCACGGCGGACGCTCAAACGCTCTACGATGAGCTAGTGAGCGTAGACGACGCCCCTATGAGCGTCACTGTTGCCGTAGACGTGGACGCTTTCGTAGCTGAGCTAAACGCCCTGCAAGCATGATCGCTGACGCCCTGCCGACGCTACGCCAATCGTGTAGCGTCGGCGTTGGCGGAAGGCTATACTCGGTGCAAATGCGGTGCGGACAACGAAAACGAGTTAGCGCAAGACGGGAAACGGTAAGCGAAAACGATCAAACCAGTAGGCGATTCAAAATCCTGTGTCCGAAAGGGCGTGTGGGTTCGACTCCCACCTCTGGTACTTCGATAACTCGCTTATCGTGAACGCTTTAGGCTGACGCTTTCGGGATATTCCCGGAAGCGTTTTTTTCGTGGCTTGAACCGGTCGCAGTATGTCTGCACGGCGAACTGCTGGCAGCATCTAGCGACTACCTGATGAGCAAAGTGCGTAATCGGCTACTACTTTTGAGCGCGAAACTCGGATGGCGTCAGCCCTGTGGCGGAGCGGAATGCTCGGGTGAAGGCGCTGTGATCGCTGAACCCACAGGCGTGGGCAATCTCGGCCACGGAGGCGGCGGGCTCATGGAGCATGCGCGAGGCGGCCGCGATCCGCGACTTCGTGATGAACTGGATTGGCGTCAGCCCAAACAACCGCTTCGTCGAGCGGGCCAGGCGTTGCGGCGTGAGCTTTGAGCGCCTCGCGAGCCAGGCCGGCGTGACATCGGTCGCGAGAGTCTGCTCGAACTCTTCCAGGGCGCGAGCGAAGTCCCGAGGGATCTCGTGCGGCTGAACCTGCACACGGACATCGCGAGAGAATCCAATCAAGCCAACGACGACGCCTTCCGAATCGCGGATCGGCAGTTTCGTCGTCAGACACCACACCGGATCGTTTGGCCGATGCCACTGCATTTCGAGGTGGTCGACAAGCGGGCGTCCGGTGCTCAGCACCTTTTGATCTTGTTCGGTAGGGATGCGCCCGAAGTCGCCTGGGCAGATATCACGCGGACATTTCCCAAGAACCTGCGATTTGCTCTTCAATCCGTGCCTGGCCACGAGCGACTCGTTCACGGCCAAGTATCTACCGGCTGCATCCTTCACGAAAAAAGCGACGTCTGGCGAACGGTCGAAGAGCCTCTCCAACAGGCCTAGCTCCACCTGAGAAACCCGCCTCGGGAGTGGAGAATCGAGATGCTTTGTGCGCGAATTCACGTTTCGATGCGACGCTGAGCCAAGAGAGTGGGAGATGCGAAGACTAAAATCGATCGAGCGATTCCCTCGCTGACACTATCAGAGGAATGAAACGATATGAAGCCCTGCCTGCCTTGCTGCTGGTTCTTCCTGCTCGCCCTGCTGAATCTATCGCAAGCTACAAAACCATTGCACGCGGCAGAGTATCAGACAAAGAGCATCGAAGGCTGGACGGTTCGCGTCAGTGATGGATTGTTCGAAGCCGATAAGGCCGCGACTGAGCGGGCACTCGAACTTCTGACGAGTCAATTACAGGAAGTAGCGCGCGTGGTGCCTCCAGCCGCAGTTGCCGAACTGCGGAAGGTGCCTCTTTGGTTCTCTCCTGAATACCCCAACGTCGAGCCGCGGGCCGAGTATCACCCCGACGCTGCATGGCTGCGGACGAATCACCGCGACCCAGCGATGGCGAAAGCAGTCGAGTTCACCAACGTTCGAGTCTTCGAACGTGAAACCAGGCGGATGCCGAATTTCGCCCTGCATGAGCTGGCGCATGCCTATCACGACCGGGTTCTTGCAAAAGGCTTCGCAAACGAGGAGGTCAAAGCCGCCTTCGAGAAGGCCAAAGAGACAGGTCGGTACGATCGCGTTGAGCAACGTTTTGGTGACGGACGGTCCGCGGACGTCCGCGCCTACGCCATGACCAGTCCCATGGAATACTTCGCGGAGTCGAGCGAGGCCTACTTCTCGACCAATGACTTCTATCCGTTCAGTCGCGAGCAACTTGCCCGGCACGATCCGGAAATGACGGAGCTGATGAGCAAGCTTTGGCTGTGTGCCGCCGATCAGCCCCTCGCCCAGAAACGTGACGTCGACCCGCCTCACGCATTGCCCAAGGCAGATGGCAGGCCTGCCGGTGCGAGTAAGCCGGTTCAGGTTTACATCATGATGGGGCAGTCGAACATGCTGGGCTTCGGCCGGGTTGGTCCCAAAGAAACCAAGGGCACGCTCGAGTATCTGGTTAAGGAGCAAGGGAAGTACTCGCATCTTGTGGATGAAGCGGGCAACTGGACGACGCGGCACGATGTGCGATATGTGCACGTGATGGATCAACGGGGCGTCGACTACAAGAATCTCGAAAAGTTCGGCGACGTTCGCAACGAGTGGCTGACTCCGAACAAGTCGTTCGGGCCCGAGTTGGGCTTCGGACATGTCCTGGGAACCTTTCACGACGAACCGGTTTTGCTGCTCAAGGCGTGCATCGGCAATCGCAGCCTCGGCTGGGACCTGCTCCCGCCTGGAAGCGAGCGTTTCGAGTTCGAGGACAAGATCTATGCCGGCTACAAGGACGTAGCCAACTTCTGGACGAAGGGCACCGAACCAAAACCGGTGTCGTGGTACGCCGGTCGACAGTACGACGCCGATACTGCCCATGCGAAAGCCGCGCTGAAGAGTCTGGACAAGTACTATCCCGGCTATCAAGGCCAAGGCTACGAGGTGGCGGGATTCGTGTGGTGGCAAGGACACAAAGACCAAAGCGCCGCACTTGCCAGTCGGTACGAGCAGAATCTCGTGCAGCTCATCAAGTCCTTACGCGCGGACTTTGACTCTCCAAACGCCAGATTCGTATTGGCTACCGGTTGCGGAAATCCCGGCCGCGAAGGATTCGGCTTGCAGATCGCTGAGGCTCAACTCGCGGTTGATGGAGACAAGGGAAAGTACCCTGAGTTCAAGGGGAACGTGAAGGCCGTCGATACTCGCGACTTATGGCGCGAAGCGGATGTTTCGCCGGTCAACCAGGGCTACCACTACAATCACAATGCCGAGACCTATTACGAAACCGGCGAGCGGCTTGGCCGGGCGATGACTGCGCTCCTCGCGGGAGACAAGTAGCAGACGCCTCAAGCGTGCAGGTTCAACGCGCGAATGAAGCCACTTCTTTTACCGCAGAGAACTCAATATGGCTCCCGCTTCCATTTTTAACGACGTCATCGGTCCTGTGATGCGTGGGCCGTCGAGTTCGCACTGCGCGGCGGCCCTGCGAATCGGCAGGCTCGCACGCGACTTGATGGACGGCGACGTTTCCGAGGTGCTCGTCGAGTTCGATCGCGCGGGATCGTTGCCGACGACACACGACAGCCAGGGTAGCGACATGGGGCTGTTCGGCGGCTTGCTCGGTTGGGAAGCCGATGATGAGCGGCTGCCGAACTCCGCTCTCGCGCTTGCCGAGGCTGGCGTTCGGCTGCGGATCGAAACCGTTGATGTTGGCGATCCTCATCCGAACACCTATCGACTCACCCTGAGAAACGACCGCGAGCAACATTCGCTCATCGCCGTCTCGACCGGCGGCGGCATGGTGGAAGTCATCGCCATTGACGGCGTACCCATGCAGATGGATGGCGGTTATCACGAAACGCTTGTCTGGTTGCCCCAGGGGACCGTCCCAAGCTTCGACACGGGCGAAGTGATCCGGCATGAACTGAGCAATTCAGTGCTTTGGCAAATCAAAGCCGCTCACTTCGTCTCAACCGCGGGCTTGAATTCGCTTATTGAGAAGCGGCTTTCGCCGGTTTTGCCCGTTCCGTCGCGTAAGCACATCGCACTGCCGTTCCGCAGCTGTACAGAGATGCTGACCTGCGACGACTCACGGCAGGTTCCACTATGGCGACATGCGGTCGAGTATGAACGCGCCCGCGGCAATCTTTCGGAAGCTGAGGTGCTTTCGCGAATGACGGACATCGTTCGCATTCTGCGAAAGTCGATTCAGACGGGAATTGCCGGAACGCAGTACGACGATCGCGTGCTGGGGCATCAGAGCGGCCGATTTTTGGAGCGGATGAACCGCGGCGAGTTGCTCGACGGCGGCGCGCTAAACCGGATTGTGCTGTACGTCACGGCCATGATGGAAGTGAAGAGCAGCATGGGAGTGATCGTCGCCGCGCCGACGGCCGGCGCGTGCGCTGCATTGCCGGGGGCCGTGATCGGCATGGCTGAGGCAATGGGGCGCGATGAAACCGAGATGGCAAAAGCAATGCTTGCGGCGGGACTCGTCGGCGTGTTCATTACGACGCGCTGGACATTCGCGGCGGAAGTCGGCGGCTGTCAGGCTGAAGGAGGTTCGGCCGCCAGCATGGCCGCGGCGGCACTTGTCACCTTGGCGGGTGGAACTCTCGACCAGGGCGTCGCCGCGGCTTCGATGGCGCTGCAGAGCATGCTGGGTCTGATTTGCGATCCGGTCGCCAACCGCGTCGAATCTCCGTGTCTCGGCAAAAACGTGATGGCGGCCGCAAACGCGCTTTGCTGTGCCAACATGGCCCTTGCGGGTTTCGATCCGCTCATCCCGCTGGATGAAGTGATTGATGCGGCACGTGACGTGGCTGCAAGGATGCCGCGCGAGCATCGTTGCACCTCACTGGGTGGCCTGGCGATCACACCGACGTCGCTGGCCATTGAAAAGCGACTCGCGACGCTCAAGGGAGCAGGCTGTACCAGTTGTGCCTGCCACTGATCGTTTGAGTGTTATAACCCCAGCGACTTGAAGGAGCACCATGCCAGATTCTTCCATCTTTCGTGGCTGCATTCCCGCGCTGATGACCCCGTGCTCGCACAATGGCACACCCGACTACGATGCGCTGGTCAATACGGCCAAATCGCTCGTTGCCGAAGGGATGCGAGCTGTCGTGTACTGCGGATCGATGGGGGACTGGCCGCTCTTGTCCGACGAGCAGCGCCAGGAGGGCGTGCGACGCCTCGTCGAGGTCGATGTACCCGTCGTTGTCGGCACCGGAGCGCAAAGTCCCCAACGCGCCGCCGCGCACGCGGCTCATGCCAAGAAGGTGGGTGCGGCCGGTTTGATGATCATCCCGCGGCTGCTGTCCCGCGGCACCTCACCAGCCGCACAGCACGCTCATTTTGCGGGCGTGCTGAAAGCGGGAGGCGACCTGCCGGCCGTGATTTATAACAGCCCCTATTACGGCTTCGAGACGAAGGCCGACTTGTTCTTCGCCCTAAGGCGAGAGCATCCGAATTTGGTTGGCTTCAAGGAATTCGGCGGAGCGAAGTCTCTGACCTATGCCGCCGAGCACATCACCTGTGGCGATCCGTCGTTATCGCTGATGGTCGGCGTTGATACGCAGGTGTTTCATGGCTTCGTCCGCTGCGGGGCGGTCGGAGCAATCACGGGTGTCGGCAACGCCTTGCCAAGGCCCGTGCTGCGATTGATAGAACTCTGTCAGCGGACCACGCGAGGCGACGTCCAGGCACGCCGCCTGGCCGCGGAGCTCGAAGATGCGCTGCGAGTGCTTTCCACCTTCGACGAAGGACCTGACCTTGTCCTCTACTACAAGCAGCTCATGGTTCTCGAAGGGTATGCAGGATATGAGCACCATCTGAACCCGACGGACCAGCTCAGCCCCAGCCAACGCGAGTTTCTACACCAGCAGTGGGCGCTCTTCAAAGCGTGGTGGAGCGAATGGCCCGGCGCCAAGGACTGACGAGTGTCTCAGCCGATGTCGGGGATTGCGCCTGCGGACGCCCGAGGTTCTCTATAATCTCTCCTGGCACGCTACCGCAATACTCGCCTACGTCGGCAAGGATCGCACTGAGCGAATCCGTGTGATGACGCCCGTTCATTCCGAGAACACCCCCGATGTGTCGATTCATTTTCGCGACCCTGACTGCATGGCTGTTGGCGGTGCCGCTCAAGGCTGAGGACCCGCTTCCGTCTTGGGAGGATTGCCCCACGAAGCGGGCAATCGTTGAGTTTGTCGAAGCAGTGACCGACAAGGATGGCCCGAACTTTGTCCCCGAGCCTGCTCGCATTGCCACCTTCGATAACGATGGCACGCTCTGGAGCGAGCAGCCGATGTACTTCCAGGTCGCATTTGCCATCGATCGCGTGAAGCAGCAGGCGTCGGCCCACCCTCAGTGGAAAAAGGAGGAGCCTTTTGCCACGATCTTGCACGGAGACCGACGAGAAATCTCCGAGATCGGTGAGAAGCAACTCCTGCAAGTCATCGCTGCCACGCACGCCGGCATGACGGCCGATGAGTTTGCCGTGACCGTAAATCAGTGGATGGCCACGGCCCGGCATCCCCGCTTTGACCGGCCCTACAACGAGCTGATCTATCAGCCGATGCTCGAGTTGCTTGCCTATTTGCGGGCAAGTGGCTTTAAGACGTTCATTGTTTCGGGCGGCGGCGTCGACTTCATGCGGCCGTGGGTCGAACAGGCCTATGGCATTCCGCCCGAGCAAGTTGTCGGATCGAGCGGCAAGCTGAGATACGAGCTTCGCGATGGTCAGCCGATTCTTCTGAAGCTCGCTGAGGTGAACTTCATCGACGACAAGCAAGGCAAGCCGATAGGCATCCAGCAACACATTGGGCGAAGGCCGATCGCTGCGTTTGGTAATTCCGACGGCGACTACGAGATGCTCCGCTGGACGACGGCCGGCGACGGCCTGCGCTTCGGCATGATCGTCCATCACACCGATGCGAAGCGCGAATGGGCCTACGACCGCGATTCACTCGTCGGCCGACTCGACCGTGCGCTCAACGAAGCAGCGGACCGCGGCTGGCATGTGATGGATATGAAGAAAGACTGGAAGGTCATTTATCCCTTTGAAAAATAAGGCGGTCTGCAATTCGGTTGGTTATCCGGATGTATACGTCGAAAATTGCAGGTCTTGAACTTACATCCGCCCGTAACTCGCTTCGGTCACATGGATTGTCACATGGACCTGAGTGTGAAACTCGTGTGTCGCACCGAAGCAACTTCATCATGCGCTCGCTCGGTGGTCCCGATCATTTCTGGCTTCGTCGAGTGCAACTTGAGCTTCGCTCGAGCCCTAATCGTTCGAGCATTTCGCACACGAATCTCGTTGACTCACGTCGATGGTAAGTGTGACGACAGACCCCTGAATCGGCAGTCGCCGGATACGAGTTCGATGGGGGTGACCGCAGGCTCTTGCGGCTGCTACTGAATGGTCGAGTCAGTATTGAGCACCTGCGATAGGCGGCCGGAGGTCACTCGAATCTGCTTACGGCCCGTTGTTGGTTGAAAACCTGCCAATGGCAATAGCAGACGCGACATACGGCCACTGAAGTTCCCATCTATCACACGCGTAAAAAAATTCTCGCCAGTTCCTGTGCGTTTCTCCGACAAGCGGCGATTGACGTATTGGGCGAGCATACGTTGTGGTGCGTGTTCGCCGTACGATGCGAGTTCTTGGCCAAGGGCTCGCCGCGCATCCATCGCCGCCTCTTTATCTCATCGGAAGCTCAATCGCCGGAGCCCTGCCATGCGCAACCCAGTTCAAAATAGCCTCAAAAAGGCCTTGCAATCAAAGAAATCAGGTCGTCGAAACCGTCGCGGTCGGTTCTCGACAATCGAAACGCTGGAAAGTCGACTGGCGATGGCCATCACCATTCAGTTCGACTACAGCCTGGATGAAGCCAGCACGAATTGGTTTGGGCATCCGACGTTGGGGCAGCTTCGCAAGGACACTTTGCAACAAGCAGCCAACGACCTTGTCAGCCCGCTGCAAGACACCTTAGCAGCGATCCAGGCGTCCGGAAGCAACACGTGGACGGCCTCTTTCCCCCACCCGGGAACTGGGGCACCTGTCAGTATTCCCAACCTGTTCGTTCCTGCCGATACGCTGATCGTCTATGTCGGTAGCGGACGGTCTATAGATTCGGACGCCCGAGCCGATTCAGGCTTTTCCTATTTCGGCGACACTGCGTGGGGGGATGCCGTTGAGGGACGAGGAGAACCTGGTGCTTTATTGGCGACGCCGACGGATATCGGGCCTTGGGGTGGGGCAATCACCTTCAATCCAGCATCTTCATGGTCCTACGACAACGGTGCAACCTCGGGCGACAATTTTTATTCCACAGCACAGCACGAGCTCGGTCATCTGCTTGGAATATCCGGCGGTGGAACGAATCCCACTTCTTGGGAAACGCATGTTTCCGGGGGCAATTTCACCGGTCCCAAGGCGGTCGCAGCCAACGGCGGAAATCCCATCCCCGTAGGAACGCCCGGCCATTTTGCATCCACGGTCACCAATGAGGGCCGGCGCGCAACGATGGCCGAGACGTTGGATCCAACTGCTCGCGGCTTTACCGACTTGGACTATGCAGCACTCGACGACATTGGCTGGGATGTTGCGGTGCCTGTGGACGACGACGGGCCTGATGAACCGACAACACCGCCTGGCAGTGCGAATGGTACCGAGACGGTCATAACCGGCATCTTTCTGAGTCCTCCGCCGTTCACGCCTCCCGCCGGATTCACGCTGCGCAATACATCGCAGGCGACCGTGGATGGGAAGCTTTATCAGGGTTCGACGAATGACGATGAAAACGTCCACGTCCAAGTCTCCACCGATGGTGGCGCCACATTCGGAACCCCGATTTACATCGGTGAGAAGGCCCGCGGCAATCCATCCTTGACCGCGATAGATAGCAAACTCTATATCTGCTGGACGGGCATCAGCAACCTGCGCTTAAATGTTGCGGTCGTCGACCTCGACTCCAGTGGAAACCCGACTGGAACCGTATCGGAGAAGGAAACGTTGGGCGACGCCAGCGATCACGCACCGGCGATCGGCTCGCTTAATGGAGTGCTTTACACAGCGCACTCCGGTACAGACTTGCGCTTGAATATCAATTTCAAGGCTAAAACGGGCCCAAGGACCAGCTGGAGCGCTCCTGTCGTCACTAACGAGTTCACCGAGCGAGTGCCGGTGCTGACTACGCACAGCGACGGTCAAATCTACGTCTTCTGGTATGGCACGGACAACGCGCCCAATTACTCCAAGATCAATCAAATTACCGAAACTGTGCCGCGGCGGCAGAAACTGGTTGTCGGCCCTGGAGGAAAAGTCGACGTCGATGGCGATCAACGCGGGCTGAATCACAACGACGTTGTTGAGATCGATCGCACCTCGGCCGGCGGCGTGAAGTTCACTTTGAACGGCGAAGTCACCGAGTACGCGCCGGGGGCAATCACGAGCATAGACGTGAGGACCGGCGGCGGGACAAACACTGTTCGCTTGCTGACAACCTTTTCCAACATCCCCATCACGGTGAATGGGAACGGAACTGACGAATTCGTGCTTGCAGGCGGCCTACCGGCCGCGACCTTCACCCAAGACGCCAATGGGCTCATCGGCTGGGGCACGCTGAATGTCGGCGGACAGTTGATCCATCACAGAAGCATCGAGACGGTTAACGGTGTTACTCCTGACGTCGGCGGCATCGTGCTGACTTCGGTCACAATCAACGAGAACGGTGCGGCGACCGTGACGGGGTCGTTTGCGGACGCGGGTTCTTACTCGACGCACTCGGTGAGCGTGAATTGGGGCGATGGTACGAGCACGCCGCTGTCCCGTCTCGACCTCGGCGACCGCACCTTCACTCTGACCCACCAATATCGCGATGACAACCCGACGGGGACGAGCAGCGACTCGTATACGATCACAGCGACGATTACTGACAATGAGAACCGGAGCGACACAGCCAGCACGTCGCTGACCGTGAACAATGTGGCGCCGCAACTGAGCGGGGTAACTGCGACGACGTCGATCAACGAGGACGGAACGGTCACGGTCAGTGGATCGCTGTCCGACGTCGGGACGCTGGATAGCTTCAAGCTTGTCATTAACTGGGGCGAAGGCACGCCGCAGACACTCACGCTGCCGGTCGGTACGACGATGTTTTCGGCCACGCATCAGTACAGAGATGACAATCCGACAGGAACAGCGTCGGATGTTTATACGATTGGTCTCGCGCTTACCGACGACGATACGGGAGCGGCGACGGCGAGCGTGACCACCACCGTGAGAAACGTCGCGCCGGTGATCACGGCACACGACAACAGCAATCCACAGTCGAACAAGGCGGTCGAAGGGCAGTCGATTACGATCCACGGCTCGTTCACAGACGTCGGCACGCTGGATACGCATGTCGCCCAAATTGATTGGGGCGACGGGACCGTAACGAATGGCTCCGTGACCGAGTCGAATGGGTCTGGCACTTTTGCGGCCGCACATGCGTTCAATCGCGGCGGCATCTTTGCGATCACTACCACGGTTCGCGACGATGACGGTGGCACAAGCACCGCGGTGGAAACGGTCTTTGTCACTGGCGCAGGAATTAGCAATGTCGGCGGCAAGCGAGTCCTTTTCGTCGTAGGCACCGACGGCCAGGACAACGTGGTCGTTCAGCAAGTGAACTCAACGGTTTATGTGGTCGCCAACTTTCTGAATGCACCTGGCGGTCTGCGAACCTTTAGCGCCGCCGCGATCGACGAGATTCGCGTCGTCCTGGGGGCAGGAAACGATACCTCAGTCTCGGCCGGGATGATCGCTAAGCCACTCCTCGTCGATGGCGGAGCCGGTGACGATGTGATTGTGAACGATGCCAACCAAGGTATTTTTGGCACCATCCTGCTCGGTGGTGACGGAAAGGACACGCTCGTCGGGACGAACGCTCGCGACATTGTCATTGGCGGTGATGGCGCCGATTCGCTGACTGGAATCGGCGGCCAGGACATTCTGATAGGCGGACTCACCACTTACGAGACAGGCGTCGCCGACGATAACATCTTGGCCCAGGAAGCCGCCTTGCTTTCGATGTTGGCCGAATGGAACAGCGGCCAAAGTATGGCGGTGCGTCGGGCGAATCTGCTAGGTACTGGCTCGGGTTCAACGTTCAACAGTCGCCGCAACGGAAGCAGCTTCTTCCGCTTGAACGAAACCGTTTTTGACGACCTGGACCGCGACGTGATCACGGGCGGTTCGCCGGATGCAGACTGGTTCCTGCTCTTCGGTAACGATCTGGGCGCCGACTACTTGACGGTGCTAGGCGACGTAAACGGTTTCTGATCCGTCCGATCGCCGCAAGTGAAGTTTCGGTGAGGTTTTGTGAAGCGGAATGACTTTCGGTTCTGCGTCCCTTAAGATAGGTTCACGCAGTTGGCACCGACGCATAGAGTCGGTGCCAATTCGCGATCGCAAGATCGAGGCGGTGCGCTGCAAGCAGGCACATAGAGCTTGCTGCAGCCGCCCGCTCAGTGAACTAGTCTTGAGCCGCCCTCCATGTCTGATGCCTCGACTTTCGCCGACTTTGTGCGACGCATACGCCAGGGAGACGATCTCGCCGCCGAAGAGTTGGTTCACAAATACGCACCCCTCATACGACGAGAAGTCCGCTTGTCGATTGAGGACGATCGCCTGCGGCGAGCATTCGACTCGATCGATGTTTGCCAGTCTGTTTTGGCCAGTTTCTTCGTTCGAGCAGCTGTAGGGCAATTTGAGCTAGAGCGGCCTGCACAGCTTGCCGGACTGCTGATGGCGATGGCACGCAACAAAATCGCCTCGCGGGCCAGGTTCGAGCAACGGCTGAGACGCGATTCTCGACGAGTTTCACATCCGACCGAAGACACCTTCGACGAATTGATCGATCCAATGCCATCGCCGAGTGAAACCGTTACAAGTCGTGACTTGCTCGATAGTCTTCGAGCTGCACTCACCGAAGAGGAACGACGAATCGCAGACCTGCGCGGTCGTGGGCTCGAATGGGACGAGGTGGCGCTCGAATTAGGTGGTACCGGCCAGGCCCGGCGGATGCAACTCACTCGAGCAGTGGAACGCGCCGGCCGAAAGCTCGGCTTTGCTGATTGAATGTCTCTCACAGCCAGGCCGTTCATCGCTGTACCAGACTGCACTTTCTGTCTCACCTGGAAAGGGCGAGCTTCGTGGACAGCCGATCGAAGTCGTCGGATGGCACAGGGCAGCTAACATCCGATTCTGCTAGTTCTCTGTCCGGCCCGCAGGCGAGACTCGATGAAGCGACCCTGCAACTGCTGGACGGGACCTATCCCGAACTATCGCTCGATGAGTTCGCAGCAGTGCTCGCGAACCATCTGCGGCGGCAATGGCTTGAGGGTCAGCGTCTACCAGCGGAGATGTTGCTCGATCGCTTTCCACAAGTCTCAGCCGACGCGCAGCGCGCTGTCGACATCATTTACATGGAATACCTCGTCCGCGAACAACTGGGCGAGAAGCCGGCTGCGCGCGAGTTTGCGACGCGCTTTCCGCATCTGGAAGGATTGCTGCTTGAACAAATAGACTTGCACGAAGCCCTACGGCCGGAAGATATCGCCGCTGAGAACGGCGAGAAGCGGACCTATGAACTGCGGGATGGGGATGGCGAGCCTAAGAGCCAGCAATTTCCTGTGATCCCATCTCTGCAGATTGTTCGTGAGCTTGGCCGGGGCGGGATGGCGGTCGTGTACTTGGCGCGACAACCCGACTTGAACCGTCTGGTCGCTCTCAAAATGGTCCGAGCCATCGACGGCGGGAATCGCCAATTGGTTGACCGATTCCGCACCGAAGCCGAGACCGTCGCTCGACTGCATCATCCGAGAATCGTGCAGATCTACTCGTACGGCGAACAGGACGGCCTGCCGTATCTGGTTCTGGAATATGTCGACGGCGGAACGCTGGCGCAACACTTGGACGGTACTCCTTGGTCGCCTGCCCATGCGGCGGCGTTGATTGCACAGCTCGCTCGAACGGTCCATTTCGCACACGAGCAGGGAGTTGTGCATCGCGATCTCAAGCCGGCGAACGTGCTGCTCAAAGATGACCGTAGAGGCAGTGACGTAAAGATCGCCGATTTCGGTTTGGCCAAGATTCTTCGCGATGACCCGAGTACAGCGACGCACACGGGTTCGCTTCTGGGTACTCCAAACTACATGGCGCCCGAGCAAGCTGTTGGCGACTCCCGCGGTATCTCGCCAGCAACGGATGTCTATGCGCTGGGCGCAATGCTCTACGAATTGCTCACCGGCAGGCCACCTTTCAAGGCTGAGACGGCCGTGAAAACCTTGAGACAATTGGCAGCCGGCGAACCGCCTGTCTCGATCTACCGCCTCTCGCCCGATGTACCTCGCGACCTGGCAACGATCTGCGAGAAGTGCCTTCACCGAGAGGCTAGTCACCGATACGGCTCGGCCCAGGAATTGGCTGACGACTTGGGACGTTTCTTGACCGACCGTCCGATTCATGCCAGGCGTACACCGGCACTGGTCCAAGGCTGGCAATGGTGCCGCCGGAACCGTCCGCTCGCTACTGCTCTCGGGACGGTAATTGGTTTGCTCCTGGCGATCGCGGTTGTCGCTGTTGGTTATTCGGTCCGACTGTCGGACCAACTTCGGAAAACCGAGGCTGCTCAGAAGGCCCAGCGCGAAGCGAACGCCGTCGCGCAGCTGCGGCTATGGGACGCTTATCTGGCGGAGGCAGCGGCGCGCAACGTAAGCCGTCAACCTGGCCAGCGGTTCGTGGCTCTGGAGCGAGTGGGGAAGGCAATCGACTTGCTCGACAAAATCGGCCGGACGTCAGAGCGAGTCGCCACGGTCCGCGACGCGACTCTCGCATCTCTTGCCCTTTCCGACCTACGCAAGGTTCGCAACCTTGATGAAGTGCCGCATGATAGCCGGCCCATGAGCATCTCTACTGGCGGAGGTCGATTCGTCGTTCAGTCTGCTGCTGGTGATTGGGAAGTCTATGATTTGAACACGGGAAGGCTGATTCTGCGATTGCCGCTAGTCACTGGAGCGCACGCGGTGATTTCGCCGACCGGACAACATCTGGCCATTGTTGAACCGTCAGCAACGTCGATTCTCCGTATTGACTCGCAGGAGAAAGTGATCGGTGATTTGCCGAAGGCTGATCACGTTGCCTTCTCGTCGGATGGAAAGCTGTTTGCTCTTGGCCATGCGAGGGGTGTGAGTCTCTTAGACACTCAGACCGGGAAGGTCCTTCATGAGTTAGGCAGCACCAAGGCCGACTCTCAGATTCGGTTCGATTGGGACGGCGATCGACTTGCTGTAGTACGCGGAGGCCAACTACAGATTTTCTCCATCGAATCCGGCGAGATGGAGTCGACCTTCGATGTGAAGATCTCCGGCCAATGCTGCATTGCGTGGCACCCGGCTGGAGGATTTGTGGCTGTCTGGGGATATGACGGAATTCGACTTTGGAACCTAGAGACCAGGACCGTAGCTCTAAAGTATCCGCACGGAGGCTTCCCGTGGAATCTGGAATTTACTGAGGACGGGACGCGGCTTGTGGCTTGCAGCATGTGGGACCAGCGCCTCGCCGTTTGGGACGTCGGTCAGGGGACGCAAGTGCTCGACATGCGCTCGTTCGTCAGTCCCAATTGCAGTCAAGCGAGCGACGGGAGTGTCCAGCTAGTGCGAGTTGTGGAGGGGAGGGTTGAACTGTGGGAATCTTCAGGCGATGCCGAATGTCGGAGCTTCGGCAATCAGCTCTTTCCCAGTACGGGGACATGCAGTCGAGCCAGTCTCAGCCCCGATAGCCGGCTGCTTTTGGTGTCCCGAGACAGTGGTTTGGAGCTTTGGGACCTCGACACTCTTTTTCGTGTTGCGAGCATTGCACCCGGCGGACCATGCCAAGGCTTCTTCACCCCGGAAGGGGACATCGTCTATGCTTCGGAACGAGGCATCTACCGACTCGAGCGAAAGAAGGATGCCGAGTCGGCGCCCAGAACAGACTCGCGAAGTGCACTTCGCGAGGTGCGTTTCGGGCCTTCGCAACAACTCGCTGGGCCGATCTTTCCTCATAGCTTCAGCGTTAGCTCTGACGGAAAACGGGCGACCTTTTGCGATGCGACTGACTGGTACGCTATGTCGCTCGAAGAGCCGGAGAAGCACGTCACCTTGCTTGGTGAAGGCGATCCACGCCTAGGCGCAGTCAGCAACGATGGACGCCATGTCGTTGTTTCAAACTGGGATAGCGGAGGTTCCACCGTCTGGAATGCTCAGACGGGGAACAAGCTTGCGGAACTGAAGAGCGGCCTGTGGGGCTTCCCAGCGTTTAGTGCCAACAGCAAGTGGCTGGCAACTACGCCCGACGGAGTGTGCATTTGGAACGCCGACGATTGGAGGTTGATGACGCGGTGCAATGCAGTTGGCACAACTCCTGCCGGATTGGGGATTTCATTCTCGCCGGATAGCCGCGCCTTGGTGATCGGGCAAACCGACGGTTTGATTCGGTTGGTCAGCCCGGAGACTGGAGAGGATTGGGCAACACTAGCACATCCGCAACTTTCTTGTGCTTCTGTCATCGCTATCAGCCCCGACCAATCACGACTTGTAACGCTGCCGCTTGTCCCTGACTCGCCAGGATTTGTCTGGGATCTAGCGGCGATGCGTAATCGTTTGCAGCTCACCGGCCTTAATTGGCGAGCGGACGTGCTACTTCCATCAACGAGAAGACGCGAAAGACACCCGCTGGTCGTTCAGCTGGAGTCGGATCCGAAGTCACCTGGCCCTACATTCGAGTCTTACTTCAAGCGAGCCCGTGCAGCGTTGGTTGAGCAAGTACAGGACTTGCAGCGGAAAAACGCCGAAACGCCCGCCGAACCCTAACGAATCTACGTGGCGACGCGCTGTATTAGGCGGTTCGTTTACATCAGTCGGAAGTGCGCCGGTCAGGGGCGCAATTCGCAGGTTCGGAATGTATGATTGTGCAGGGCAATCAATGCGCTGGACGAAGCGAAGGCATCGGATCGCAGAAGTATTTGCACGGAGCTGATCAGGCTCCGAAGGCGCCTTCCTCGTTGACCGAACCATCCAAGCCGCTGCACGAAGCATTCATGAGATTGAAATTTCCATACCTCCCCCAGCTACGGCTCGCATCATGGAGCATCGCTGTCGGCTTGAGCTTGACTGGCACCGGACTTGGCGCGGATCCCTTTGAGGGATTTTTGGAGAAGCATTGTGCCCGCTGTCACGGTCCCGAGAAGAGCGAGGGTGATGTACGGATCGATAAATTCTCTCGCGATTTCAAATCCGGCGCAGATACGCATCACTGGGGAGAAGTTCTGGATCGGATCAATTCTGGGCAGATGCCGCCCGAGGATGAACCCAAGCCGACGCAGGACGAGATCGCGACGTTTGTCGCAAAGCTCGACGCGCGATTGAAGGAGGGTCGTGCTGCGCGGATGTCGGCCCGTTCCGCCGTGACCCATTACCGGCTAAGCCGGAAAGAGTATCAGAACACGGTTTATGACCTGCTCGGCGTGCGCTACGATCCCGCGAAGCCGGGCGAGTTAAACGAAGACACGCTTTGGCACGGCTTCGAACGGATCGGCTCGGAGCTTTCTCTTTCGCCGTCACACGTCGATCGCTACTACCGGGCTGCCGAGATTGTGCTCGACCGGGCCTTCCCCGCCACCTCCAGCGAGGCGCGAAAGGTTCGCAAGACCGCTGTCGATTTACGCTACCAGGGGGGCAAAGCTCAGCAGGAAACGCTGGATCGATTCGGCATCAAGAGGCCGCTGCGCTACCTGCTGTTCCCCGGTCGGGTCGAAACCGCACTGTCCCCCAATTGGTTCGGAAAAACGGGCCCTGAACATAGCGGACTTTTTAAGTTCAGAGTCCAGGCGAGTGGAATTCGCCCGCCCGGCGGCCAGCCGGCGCATCTGAGTATCGGCAAAGAAACCGGCGAAGAGACGGTCGCGGGGCTCATCGAGTTCGATGTCACCGCGCCGGAAGACAAGCCGGCTGTGCATGAGTTCGAAGTGTTCCTGGAGATGCCAATCAATCTCCACTTCGCCGTGGTCGCTTCCGACGTGGTGGATCGGCGCGCGGGCGCGGCCTTTCGCAACTCGCTCACCAGCCCGAATTATCTATTCACTCACAGCAGCGAGACCCTGCTGCTGAACCCGAATGCCCCGCAGATGTTCGACGGCAAGGGAAACGGCATTTTCTCCACGGTGCTGATCGACTGGATTGAATGGGAGGGGCCGCTACTAACGGAGGAAGAACAGTCGCGTCGCGAGGGTCTGCTGCCCCCGGAGGATGCGACGACGGAAGCGGTCGAAGAGCATCTCCAACGCTTCGCCGAGCGAGCCTGGCGGCGACCCGTCAAGCCGGAGGAGCTGGCCGACTATCTGCAAGCCTACCGAACAGAACGCGAGGCCGGCGAGACGACGGAAGTCGCCTATCGCGTGGCTATGGCGGGCGTGCTGACCTCCCGGCATTTCATTTACATCGTCGAGGGAGATCACGTTCCGCGCGAACTGCTGAACGATTCGGAACTTGCCTCCCGGCTATCGTATTTCCTGTGGAGTTCTATGCCCGATGAGGGGCTGTTTGCCGCCGCCCGTTCCAGCGCACTCCGCGGCGATGGCCTGAACAAAGAAGTCGATCGGCTCTTGGCCGACCGCAAGGCAAGCCGTTTCGTCGACGACTTCGCGCGGCAGTGGTTGCAGCTGCATCGCTTGGGGATGTTTCCGCCAGACAAAAAGCTGTATCCCACATACGACCCGTGGCTGGAAACGAGCCTTCGCGCCGAGCCCGTGGAATTCTTCCGCGAGACGTTTGCGAAGAACCTGACCATCGACAGCTTCATCGATTCGGACTGGACGATGGCGAACGCTCGGTTGTGCGATTTCTATGGCTTGCCCGAGCCGAAGATAGGCGAGTTCCAGCGGGTTGCACTAAAGCCAGAGAACCACCGAGGTGGACTGTTGACGATGGGCGCGGTGCTAGGGTTAACCTCGGACGGCACGCGTCATCGTCCCGTTCATCGCGGTGTATGGGTTAGCGAAGCAATCTTCGCCACGACGCCGCCCCCTCCGCCGGCGAATGTCGAACCGATCGAACCCAACCCGCCAAACAGCCCCAAAGCGACGATTCGTCAGAAGATCGAAGCCCACCGCAGCAACGCCAGCTGCGCCGCCTGCCATGCGAAGATTGACCATTACGGCATCGCCTGGGATAACTACGATGCGATTGGACAATGGCGCACGCACGAGAAGGTGGCACAGGGGACGGGAGAGGATCCGCTGATCGATGCCTCCGGCGTGATGCCCGACGGCCGAAAGTTCAAAGACTCCGTCGAGCTCAAACAGTTGCTGCTCGCCGAGCGCGACCAGATTGCTCGGGCCTTCATTGAGCATCTCTGCACCTATGCTCTCCGCCGCGTACTCACGATCGATGATCAGGAAGATCTGCGAGCCATTGAAGCGGAAGCCAGGAAGAAGGATTACCGTGTCCAGGACATCGTCCGAGCCGTGGCTACTTCCAATCTCATTCGCAAGCGATAACAACCAACGACTGAAATTCTGATAAAGGGACAACTCCGTGGGCCACTATCTATCGCAGTCCTGGTTGATCAATCGTCGTCACGCGTTGCGTGGGCTGGGAACTTGTATCGCGCTGCCGTTTCTGGAATGCATGGTTCCACTGAGGGCAGCCGAGGAGCAAACGGCGACTCCGCGGCGGAGTGCGTTTATCTACCTGGCCAATGGCGTTCATTCGCTCAACTACCAGATCACCACTCCAGGCAAGGATTACGAGTTCTCTCGGTCGCTCAAGCCGCTGGAAAAGCATCGCGACGTGATTACGCCGATCAGCGGTCTGCATCATCCAGGCGCTCTCAGCCATCATCACAATTGCATCTCGATCTGGCTGACCGGTGGAAAGCTTGGTCCTTCGGATCGAAACACGATTTCGGTCGATCAGAAGATGGCCGAACTCAGTGCGAAGCACACGCGCTATCCCTCGATGGAAATTGCGATCACGCAGGACTCGCTCGCCTGGACGGCCGACGGGGTTCGGCTGCCGGCAATGCGCCGCTGCAGCGAGATCTTCGCCGCACTGTTTGAAGTGCCGAAGGGTGGTATCGGCGCCCAGCGCCGCGCTCTGCGGCGCAAAGGTAGCGTTCTGGATGCCAATCTGGCCGAAGTCCGGCGGCTGGAGCAAAAGATGGGATCGGCCGACAAAGGCCGGATGGAACATTATCTCACTTCGGTCCGTGAGGCGGAGATCCGGACGCGGCGCGCCGACGCGTGGCTCGATACGCCGCTGCCGACCGTATCAGATGCCGATCGCCAGCGTACCAATCGCGACATCGCACACACGATGGCCGGCGACTATTTCCGCACCGTGTACGACCTGATTGTGCTCGCATTCCAAACCGATGTTACCCGCGTGGCCACGTTCAGCCTGGGTGGTGAGGGAGATGCCATCCCCATTCCCGAGATCGGCATCACCGAGTCTCGCCACCAACTTAGCCACCACGGCGGCGATCAGGGCTACATGGAAAAACTGACGAAGTACGACAGCTTCGCAATCGAGCAGTACAGCTACTTCCTGACTCGCCTGGCGGAAACGAAAGACCTCAACGGCAAGCCGCTGCTGGGTTCGACGATGTCCTTGTTCGGTAGCGGCATGTGCTATGGACACAGCCACGGCAATGCCAATCTACCGCTCGTGCTTGCCGGCGGTTCCGACCTCGGCCTGAAGCACGGCACGCATCTCGACTTCAATCAGGGACACTTCAAGGGCTATCAACTCGACAAGCCTGGCGAGCACTACGCGCTCTGTAGCCGGCCGGCAAACCCCGATGCTCACATGAGTAACTTGCTGCTAACGATGGCTCAGCGGATGGGGGTAGAGATCAATCAGTTCGGCGACAGCAACAAGGCGATTGAATTATGACGAAGTGGCTCGTGCCTGACTCTCTGAACTCTGCTGTCCGTTGGTCGCTGTTGGTGCTGCTTGGTGCCTGCATCGTTCCTGCGACGGCTTTGAGTCAGGAAGCGGCGACCGAAGTTTTTCGGCCAGAAGCAGGGAAGTTCCCACCGCTCGACCAGGCGCGCTCGTATCGCGGGGTGCTCGCATTTCTCGACCATGCGAATCGCCGTGGCAGCTTGCGCGTCGAGACGCCAGGCGAGTTCTTTCGCAACCCGCCCCATCCGTTCGCCATGCTGGCGTATGGCGTGGTGCGTCGGCATGGCGCGCCGGCCGATCTGCGAGACATCCCGCTCGGCACCGTCTTGCACGTGCGGGCATACTTGCCGCCGGATCCTAAAACTTCGCCAGTGCCGGTTGCCCAAAAGGGATCGCCAGATCGGCCGGCTGAGAATCACGTGCTACTGCTCGAAGACGATCCGAGCTTTTGCCTGCGCGAAGGCAAGGTCTGGAAGCTGAAGGAAGTGAACGTTCGCAACAACCAGGGGCTAATCGTCGCCAGCCGCGAATCCAAAGCTGGCGGAGATGGTTCGACCGAGGAAAAACTGACCTTCGATGCCGCGACGCGCATCTGGCGTGGCCGCGAATGCCTTAGCGTCGCCGATCTGATTTCTGAGGGAATCTGGCCCGCGGACGGGACTAAAACACTCGAGCATCAGGCCGTCCAACTCGGCCTTACCTGGCAGCCCACTCCAGGCGGCGTGTTTCTGCGGTATCACGTTTCGGATATCTGGCTGGATGAAGCGGCCAGCGAGCGTGCAGCGCAAAATCAGTCGGAAAAGCACAAGGCTTTGATTCGGAGCCGCTGGATGCCAGCCTTCGTCGATGCCGTCGAGTACGGCAAGTTTGGCCGCGCCACAATCACCGCGACCTTGTTCGGCGGCATGGATGAATCGCTGTACGCCGACTTCAAGACGGGGAGTCAATGCGTGATGAATGCCGCCGAGAGCACGCTCAAACATGCTGGCGGCGCTTATGGTCCTGCTCACATGGCCTCCCGAGGACCAATCCTGGATGTCACCAGGTCGGCGGGAGACATTCCGCTCGGGAGTAGCGGGACGCAGATCCGCTTCGAAACCGATCTCATCATCGAAGGCATCCGACCGGGCAGAGTAGTACGTGTACGCCCCGACAGTTGGCCCGAACTCAATCTGCCGCGCGATGAATACCTGAACGATGGCAACAACCCGGAAGATCGCTTCCCCACGCCGGCCATTTTTCCGAAGTACGGAACAGGCCGCGGTGACCTGACCCAACGTGCAAGGGATGGTTTGACTCGGCAGAGCCAAGACGATCACTTTCGCTTGGAATAAGCCGCCAGATAGGGCGCAGTGCGACTTTCTTCGGCAACGGCAACCTCGGCGGGTGGACCTGCCACTACCACGCGTCCACCTTCGTCGCCAGCGCCAGGTCCCATGTCGATCACCCAATCGCTGCTGGCAACCACTTGCATTTCGTGCTCAACCACGACAACCGTGTTGCCGGCGTCTACCAAACCCTGAAGCTGCTTGACTAGCTTCTCGATGTCGGCTGCATGCAGGCCGGTCGTTGGCTCATCCAGGACATAAAGAGTCTTACCTTTACTGGCCCGCTGCAGTTCGGTAGCCAACTTGATTCGCTGGGCCTCTCCTCCAGAAAGTTCCGTTGCGGGCTGCCCCAGCCTCAGGTATCCGAGGCCGACCTGCAACAGGGTCTCGAGCGCCCGAAGTAGCGGCGGGTCGCCCGAGAAGAACTCGGCGGCCGTGGCGACCGTCATTCCTAGTACGTCCGCAATCGACTGGCCACGCAGCTTGATCTCCAGCGTCTTCGCGTTGTAACGTGCGCCGTGACAAGCGGGACAGGGAGCGTAAACACTCGGCAGAAACAACAACTCGACGAACACGAAACCCTCCCCCTGACAGGTCTCGCAGCGGCCCTTCGCTACATTGAATGAGAAGCGGCCCGCATCATAACGGCGACTGCGAGCTGCTTTGGTGGCAGCGAAGAGTTTGCGAACTTCATCGAACAACCCGGTGTACGTCGCCAGGTTGGAGCGCGGCGTCCTTCCAATTGGCTTCTGATCGACCTTCACCAGCCGGGAAATGCGATCCAGTCCCGCAGTAATTCGGCCGGCAATCGCTTCGGCCGGGGTGTCCAGTTCATCGTCTTCGCCGGCCGAGGGGAGGTGGTGGCCGAGATGCTGCGCGACGAGTTCGACGAGCACCTGACTGACCAGGCTCGACTTCCCAGAGCCTGAGATACCGGTTACCGACGTCAAGACACCCAGCGGAATGTCGACATCGAGGTCGCGCACGTTGTTGTGGCGAACTCCCTCGAGTCGCAGATGTCCGCGCGCTTCGCGAATCGGGTGCGGCGGCAAGCGCGAACGGTCGAACAAGTACCGCGCAGTGTGAGACCCTTTGACCTTGGCCAATCCCGCAGGCGGTCCACTGTAGAGGATCCGTCCGCCGTGCTCTCCCGCTTCTGGCCCCACATCGACAATCCAGTCGGCTCGCTTGATCACATCGAGGTCGTGTTCGACCACGAACAGCGAGTTGCCGGCGGCCTTGAGGCCATCGAGCGCGGTCAGCAGCGCCTCGGTATCCGCGGGATGCAAGCCGGCCGAGGGCTCGTCGAGCACATAGACGACGCCAAACAAGTTGGAGCGAACCTGCGTTGCCAGCCGCAGCCGCTGGAGTTCGCCCGGCGACAGGGTGGGCGTGCTACGGTCTAGCGACAAGTAACCAAGTCCCAGATCCAGCATCACCGCCAGGCGGGCCTCGAGATCGCGGTTGATGCGCTGCACCACAACCGCCTTTTCCGGATGCTCCGCCACGAACCTACGCCAGCCTGGGACCGTGCCGTCGCAGTACGGCTTAAGTAGCTCCGCCAAACGCTTGAGCGGAAGTTGGGAGAGGTCGGCGATATCCAAACCCGCAAACTTCACCGCGAGCGCCTCAGGCTGCAGTCGCTTACCGTGGCAAGCCGGACACTCGCTGCTAACGAGGTATCGCGCCACGCGTTTCTTCATCGAAGCGCTTTCGGTCGTGGCAAAGGTCTGCAACACGTACCGCCGGGCGCTCGTAAAGGTGCCTTGGTAACTGGGCTCCTCCTTCCGCTTGATTGCCTCGCGCACCTCCTGTGCATCGAAACCTGCATAGACGGGCACGGTCGGCTGCTCCTCGGTGAAGAGCAACCAGTTGCGGTCTTTCCGCGACAGCTCGCGCCAGGGCACGTCGATGTCGAAGCCAAGCGTCGTGACAATGTCGCGCAGATTCTGTCCATGCCAGGCAGGCGGCCAGGCTGCGATCGCGCGCTCCCGAATCGTCAGGCTGTCGTCTGGAACCATCGAAGCTTCGGTGGCATCGTAAACGCGGCCCAAGCCATGACACGACTTGCAAGCGCCGGCGGGCGTGTTCGCCGAAAAGGCTTCGGCTTCGAGGTGCGGCTGGTTCCGCGGATAGTCGCCAGCTCGCGAGTACAACATCCGCAGCAGATTGGAGAGCGTAGTGACGCTGCCGACGGACGAACGCGTTGTCGGCGAGCCCCGCTGCTGCTGCAGAGCAACGGCCGGAGGCATCCCGTCGATTTCATCGAACTGGGGCACGCCTAGCTGATGGAAAAGCCGCCGCGCGTACGGAGCTACCGATTCCAGATAGCGGCGCTGAGCTTCGGCGTAGAGCGTGCCGAAAGCGAGCGAGGACTTGCCGGATCCGGAGATTCCCGTGAAGACCACCAGCTGATGGCGAGGAATCTCGACGTCGACGTTCTTGAGGTTGTGCTCCCGTGCTCCACGGACGCGAACAAAACCAGTAGCGGGCGAAGGTGGTGGCATGGGGAGTGGCGAACGCTCCGAATTGATCAGTAGAGGTAACCAGGTGATGATGGCCCGCTCAGGTGCTTCATTCTCACAACCTGAGTGAATCGATCGAAGGTCAACCCGGATTCTCCTGCAGAAAGCGCTCAATCTCCTCCGCTTCCATGGGCGACAGCCGCCACTCGGCAGCGCCTACCAATTCGCTTAGTTGGCCAGGTTTTCTTGCTCCCACGATAGCCGCTGTTACCGCCGGCTTCCGCAGCGTCCACGCAATGGCGACCTCGCCCGGCGACTTGCCATGCCTGCCGCCAATATCGCGTAAAAATTCGACCAATCGCAGATTGCGAGAGAACAGCGGCTCTTGGAACTGCTTGTTCTTCTCTCGCCGCCAGTCGTCGGCAGGCAGAGCGGCGTGGCGCTCCTTGGTCCAGGCTCCCGTGAGCAGACCCGACTGCATCGGCGAATACACGATCACACCGATGTTGTGCTGCTGACAGTAAGGCAACGTTTCTGCCTCGACATCCCGCCGCAGCATCGAATACGGTGGTTGGAGCGAGGTGATCTCGCCGTAGGGCACAACGTGATCTATCTGCTGCGCGCTGAAATTGGAAACGCCGCACCAGCGCACCTTTCCTTCCTGCTTCAGTTGCTGAACGGCTTGCCAGCCCTCCTCGATGTCTTCCGGCGGTTCAGGCCAATGCACCTGGTATAAGTCGATCACGTCGACCTGCAAGCGACGCAAACTGGCTTCACACTCGCGGCGGATGCTGTCGGCCTTCAGGCGCTTGCCGATTTGTCGATTCTCATCCCACACTCGCCCGCATTTCGTAAAGACGTATGGCCGCCGCTCACTCGCCATGCCGGCGAGCGCTTTTGCCACGACTTCCTCGGAGTGTCCCAGCCCATACACGGCGGCTGTGTCGATCCAGTTGATGCCACAATCGATCGCTTCATGAATCGAGGCCAGGGAATCAGCATCATCCTGCGGACCCCAGCCGAAGGCCCAACCGCCGCCGCCGATCGCCCAAGCGCCGAAGCCGATCGGTGTGATCGAGAGGTCTGAGTTTCCAAGCTTGCGTGTCTGCATCTGTCGCTCCAGGATGGGGAAATTCTCTGCGCTCGGCTCGCGGCTTTTCAACGTGTTTTACTACGTTTCATGCGAAGCAGTTCCGGTCAGCGCTAGTGCGGATCAGTCCGCTACGGCTCGCTTGACACCCGCCTCGAAGAGCTGCGCCGGCAGCCAACTCTTCATCGCGGAAACCGCGGCCGATTGGGCGCCGACGGTATACCGTGGCTTCGGTTTGCGGGTGCGGATGATTCGCAAAATCGTCTCGGCGACGCGCTGCGGCGACATGCCCCTGCGAATAGCCCGCACGTATTGCTCAGTCGCTTTTTGCCGAACGGGCTCGTAATCCGCGAGCGGGCGATCGGGCTGCATCGCTTTGTCGCCAGCGAGCGTGCTGACGGTGCCAGGAGCAACCGTCGCCACACGGATCTGGAACGGCTCGAGTTCCAGGCGAAGCGCCTCACCGTAAGCTTCCAGAGCATGCTTCGTCGCGCAGTAATATCCTGAGAATGGAACCGAAGCGACGCCGCCCGCAGAACTCAGAAAGAGAATGCAGCCCCGCTGCTGAGCACGCATCAATGGCAGGACGGCGTTGGTCATCCGCACAGCGCCGAAGAAGTTGATCTCGAACAACTGACGCACTTGCTCAGCGGAGCTTTCCTCGGCGGCGCCGAGAATCCCGGTGCCTATGTTGTTGATCAGGATATCGATCTTCCCGCCGGCCTGTTTTTGGACTGCGGCCACACAGGCGGCAACCGAGTCATTCGACGTCACTTCCAGTTGCAGCAAGCGGAAGCCATCGAGTCGCTTGGTCGCGGGTTTGCGCCCGGTGCCAAACACCTGGTAGCCCTCGCTGGCTAGCAACGCCGCGGTCGCTCTGCCGATGCCGGAGGTGGCGCCGGTGATCAGCGCGACCGGCCCGGAGCTACTGGTCGACTTTTTGGCCATGACTCACGTCTCACTTGCTTTTGGCAGACAGTTTCTCAACTCGGGTCAGCAGATCAGGCGCGCCGATCCGTTCGGCGACACTCGCGAATTTGTTCGTCGTTCCCCGCCAGCGCAACTTTTCCACATCGACAAAAAGCGGCGCGTCGACGCGTAAAGTCGCAAGGTTTTTGAACAGCAAAGCGAGTTCCGTTTGGTCACCGAGCACCTGCGGCGGAAACTGTTCGATCGAACCGTACCGCCCGATCAGGCTCGCGGCCGTCTTCGCGCCGATCCGCGGAATGCCGGGATAGCCGTCCGCAGAATCACCGACGAGCGCGAGATAATCGGCAATGTGCGTCGGTCCGACGCCGAATTTTGATTGCACGCCGGCTTCATCTCGAATTTGCCCGCTCCTGCGATCCACTTGTACAACCCGCGTGCCGGATACGCACTGGGCGAGGTCCTTGTCGGGCGTCCAGATGCAAACTTTGTCAACTTTACGGCTTCTGGCAGCGATGTACGCCGCGGATGCCAGGGCGTCATCTGCCTCGAGCTCCGTCATCGCCCAGGTTTCCACTCCCATGGCAACAAGCGCTTCCTCAAGCGGCAAGAACTGGGCGAGGAGCGCAGGCTCGATACCTTCCCCAGTCTTGTACCCAGCCCAGAGCTGGTTGCGAAAGGACTCGATGACGTGGTCCGTGGCGACACCGATGTGGGTGGCGCCTTCTTCCAGCATCTGGACGATCGTTCCCAGAACACCCGCTACCGCGCCGAGTGGCATGCTCTTCTTCGAGTGGCGCTGCCGGCCGTAGAAGTGGCGGAAGAGCTCGTAGGTGCCGTCGACCAGATGAATGATCATTTGCGCCGTTCTACTTTGGCGGCCACAGACGCCTCGTGCTGCTCTTGATGCACCTTCTTCAGACGGAGGTACTCGCGGTGCTGCCGTGCCGTGACGTACCGTTCATAAAAGACGGCCGCAGCAGCAGCCTTTTCTTGGTCCTCGGACCTTGGCAATTCGCTACCGCTCTTCCTCTCGTACTTGCGGCCCCCTTTGTGGTTCGCGTAACGACGCGCACGAGTCCAACCCATTTGCAGGAACTTGCGCGCCATGTCAGCACCGGGGAAGTCCTCGGCCTTGAGGTACGCCAGGAACATCTTATAGATCTTCGCCGACGACTTCTTCGCTTCCGCCACCGATTTGAACCGCCAGTGCGGGAGAATCTCGCTCTTGTAAGGCTCGACGAGCAGCACTCCCTGCTCACCCTTACCAACTCGGTACAGCTCCGGCCGCTGGCGAAAGTCGATCGAATCGAAGTCCAAGCTGTAATCGAATGGCGCCTTCGAGGTATGTCGTTGGGCTGCCTTCTTCGGACACACAGTATCACTCCGGGTTGCGTAGGCTCTCGCAGCACCGCCAGCACATCTAAATGCCCGTGCCTCGACTGCTCGCGCTGTTCAGCCAGTCTCAACAGGTCAGAGATTCGAACTGGACGACATCATATCCGGACAGCACGCCGACGTGCTCTGCGGTGCTTGCCGCATCATCGTTCAAACGCAATGGACGTTGGGCGGTGGAGTTCGTCGCAGTCGCGGTTTGCCGCCCGAATGATTCCCGTCGATCCTGTCACAAATTGTCGGACCGATCCGTCTCCCTAATGAGAAGCGAAAGTCTAGGAAGTCGTTCTGGAGGGTCCGAGGGATGAAAACGGAGCGAAATCAGTGGTTTGCTGACGTGGTAGTCGTCGGCGGCGGGATTGCGGGACTGAGTGCGGCGGCGAAGATTGCCCGGAGCGGTCGGTCGGTCGTGGTGCTGGAGAAAGCGTCGCGGCTGGGCGGTCGTGGCGGAACGCAGGTCAGCCAGGGCGTGCACTTCAACCTCGGGCCGCACGCCTTGTACTGCGGCGGCGTGGCGATGCGGACGCTGCGAGAACTGGGCGTGCCGTTCCAAGGGGCGCCGCCCGCTTATAGCGGACTTACCCTGCGCGATGGCGGGCAGCTGTATGCCGGGCCGACCGATCTGAAGACGCTGCTCGCTTGCCGATTGTTCAGCTGGCGCGAGAAATGGCAGCTTGCGCGTCTTCCGAAAATCTTGGCGCGCATTGATGCGAGGTCGCTCGACCAGACTCCGCTGAGCGAGTGGATCGACGCGAACTTTGGCCGCGGAGCGCTTGGGCGGTTCATGCGGTGGCAGTTTCGCGTGAGCACCTACGCGACCGACGTCGAGCTGTTGTCGGCCGGAGCGGCCATTGACCAGCTGCGAGTCGCCCGCGACGGTGGCGTGCGGTATCTCGATGGCGGTTGGCAGACGCTGATCGATGGCTTGCGCAGCGCGGTCACCTGCAGCGGCGGCCAGGTGCTTGAGAGTGCGCCGGTCCGAAGCGTTCGTTCACAGGATGGGGAAGTGGTGGTCACGCTCGGCGACGAGAGCCAGTTGCGAGCATCTGCCGTGGTCCTCGCCGTTGATCCGCAGTCGGCGATTCGCCTCTTGGATCTGCCGAGCGATGCGCCGCTCGTGCGCTGGTATAGCGAGAATGTTCCGGTTGCAGCGGCGTGTCTGGATGTGGCACTCCACCGCTTGCCGCGACCTGAGCGGTGCGTGGCGTTTGGCCTCGATGCCCCGCTGTATTACTCGGTGCATTCGGCTTCGGCGCGGCTGGCCGATCCGGGGGTCGCTGTGCTGCATGTGGCTCGCTACCTCAGCACTCTGCCAGGACGAGATCCGGAGGATGTGCAGGCCGAACTGGAACAGTGGCTCGATCAACTGCAGCCGGGCTGGCGTGACGAAGTGATCACTCGCCGCTATCTGCCGCACATGGTGGTGACCCATTCGCTCACCACGGCCGCGACCGGCGGCACGTTCGGCCGGCCCGCCACGGTAGTGCCAGACCATCGCAACGTGTTTCTGTGCGGCGACTGGGTTGGCCCGGAAGGGATGCTCGCCGACGCAGCGGTTGCCAGCGCCGTGCACGCGGCTAAGCTGGCAGTCGAGTGCACCCCAGCGAGGGACGCCAGCGTGGGTGCCGTGCCGTCCCAGTTCTCGGGGGCGGCATACGTGACGAGTTGATTTACATGGCGACGCCGTAGCGGTGACGGCATGCCACCCGTCCCTCGCAGCGACAACGTCCGTGGTATAGCGTTTAGAGAACAAGCTCATGTCCGATCTCACACAGCGTGAAACGCTTTTCGAGGAACATCGGCCGGCGCTTGGCCGGCTGGCCTATCGCATGCTCGGCTCACTCGCCGACGCCGAGGATGTGGTGCAGGAAGCCTATCTGCGCTGGACCCGCCACGACGGAACGAGCATCGAATCGCCTCGCGCCTATCTGAGCACGATCGTGACGCGGCTGTGCATCGACCACCGTCGGTTGATCGATGCCCGCAAAGAAACCTACGTCGGCCCGTGGCTGCCCGAGCCGATTGTCGAAGCGGCGGAGGAACCTGGGCCGGCCAATCTCGAACGAAGCGAATCGGTTTCGCTCGCCCTGCTGACGGTGCTTGAAAGCCTCTCGCCGGTGGAGCGGGCCGCGTACCTGCTGCGGAAGGTGTTCGACTACAGCTACGGTGAGGTAGCGACCATCCTCGAAAAGAGCGAAGCCAACTGCCGCCAAATCGTCAGCCGAGCGGAGGAACGAATTCTCGAGCGTCGGCCCAGGTTCGAGGCGGCGGCGGACGAATCAGAACGGATGACCGACGCCTTCCTGTCCGCATGCGCGACCGGCGATCTCGATGGGCTAGTGAAAATGCTCGCCGACGACGCGGTCTCTTACTCCGACGGTGGTGGCAAGGCGACGGCCGCGCTGGCGCCAATCGCAGGGGCCGATCGCATCGCTCGCTTCTTTATCGGCGTCGTGAAGAAGTCGCCGCCGGACACGCAGGTGCAGCGCGTGCTGGTGAACGGCCGGCCGGGGCGACTGGTGCTGAGCGACGGCAAGCTGCAAACGGTGCTGACGCTCGACATTGTCGACGGGCGCATTGCGAATTTGTATTTGATCCGTAATCCGGACAAACTGACCCGCGTGCCCCAGCGGTAGGAGATGCGGTCATGGAAGTGTGCCGCTGGCCCTTATGCGGACAGGCGAAACCAATAGGCCGGCACCGCCAGTAGCAGTGCCAGGCTAAATAATGTGAGCGGGATGCCCCACAGGTTCGCGAAGCCTTGTATTTCGATGTGCCTTGGCTCTTCTCGCTGGTAGCGGATCATGATCGTCTGTCCGACGCGGTACACCCTTCGCCACGATCCCCAGGCCGACATGGCAATCCGTTCGCAGCCGTCCTCCGCCGTGAACCGGACCACCGGCCGGTAGAACTTTTGCCCGTGCTCGCGATCTCTCACAATCCAGTAACGCACGACGACCGCTTGCGCTGTTGGCCAGTACAGGAGCTGGCGGAGTGAATGGATGAGCGTTAGCGCTCCAGCCGTCAGGCATCCCATCACCGCACAGCCGAATGCAATCGCGGTCAACCAGTCGAAGACGATTGCGACAGCCTGCATGCGACGATTGTACCACGGCTAAGGAGAACATCCGGCAAACGGAATCTTCGCCCCTCCGCTACAATGCCGCTAAGAAACCTGGCCACGATCGAGCGAGGGCACTCATGAAAGCCTTTCTGGTCCACATCAACGGACAGCGGGTATGTCTCGCCGGAGTAGGAGACAACGGTGTTATGGGAGTCGCTACCGATTGGGTCGGCGGACGGGCGCTTGATGGGACACCGCCCACCGGCCGCCTCGGCCTAACCGTGGGCGGGCTGAATTCTGTGACGCGCGAACATTTGCATTGGCAAACGCCGCAACTGCAAGTAGGCGACACCATCACGATCCAGATTGTCGAAGCTGAAACCGTCGACCCAGAACTACGCCGCTATCGTGGGCCTCACGATGCACCCGAGGGAGAAGAGTGACGCGCCCTTTATTCGAGCTTCGGCCACGGTTCAGTCCTCTGCAGAGACCTCATTCACGGGTTTTCCACCATTTGCGAGGCGGGTGGAAAGGCTGTCGCTTGCGCTGATACGCTTCTTCGCGGGAGAAAAGCCGGCGCAAATCTAGCGACACCGTGCAGCGTTCCTCCGCCTGACGAAAAGTTTGCCGCGCGGCGAGCCTTGCGTTACGGTTGCGAAGCGACTCTCGCTTGCGACGCCGATCGCTCGGCTTCTCGAAAGCACCGGGCCGAGACCTGAACCATTGCCGCCGATAGGCGTGGCGAATTTTGGTTCTGAGTCGCTGCAAAGCAGACCGAAGGCTTTCGCCTTCGCGGATCTGAACTTTAACCGACATTCAAAGCGTCTTTGCGGCTGACGCCGGGCCGGAACATGATTTAATCTCACCGAAACTTCAACCAGCTGCGGGCATGCGGCTCATGCTGTCCGGAGGCGGAGCGCAGCATACGGAACGAAGTCTATGATACCTGTATGCCTAGCCGCAGCGACGAGAATCCGTACCGATCGCCCGAATCAGGGGAAGGTTACGTTGGGCCGGTAGAATCGAGTGAAGTCAGCCCAAGCTTCGAAGTGTGGGCGTGGGCTCTGATCGCGCTGCCGTTTCTGGCGGTTCTCGTCAAAGCGGCGCTCGCAGGGACGGGTTGGTGAGTAGCACGTCCCATGAAAACGGTCATCGCCATCGTCGTGCTCGTTTTGCTGGCGGTGTTGGACGGACCGATTACGGTGGGCCGAGAGGGAAAAAATAGCTGCAGACGACGAAAAACGTAACGAACAGAGCCAAGGGGACGGTGAGCACGAACACGACTAGCCAGATCACTTCTCGGCTGTACGGCTCTCTGGGTTTCTCAACCATGCCGACATTGTCATTCGCTTAAGCCTGCCACCGCAAGTAATAGGCGAATTCAAGCGCGACTAGCGCGGTGTAGGCGAAGTAGTGCCAGAGGCGGAAGCGGAAGGAAAGCAAAGTGAAATTGGGCGAAACAGCCTCGGCGTTGGGCCTCTACAAATACGGCTGCAACCAACCCCCGATCGGTTTTTTTGGCGGCTTTTGTTCGACCATACTCCACCACTTTCAAGCGTGGCGCATAGCTCCGACCTACATTGGTGCGGAAGGACCCGCCTACTCTGGAAAGCTGATCAAATTCGGCAGCCGAACACATGACAAACTGGTGAAGTCACACTTTGCTGACGTCACCGGATTGTCGATTGTTGCGAACGAGCCGGGAAGCGATGCGCCGGCTTACGACAGTTTCGCAAGCGCCTCGCTCAGTTGTGTCTCAGAAAACCGCGAACTTCTGGCATGCATTGTCGTCAATGAGGTGTACGTGCAGTTACGGTCTCCGGAGTACGGCGATCTGCTTCGTTCGCTGGTCACGCTTTGCGGGTGGAGTTTCGGTTACGGTTTTTCTTCGAGCGTTGAGAAGCAACCTGAACTTCACCTTCTCGGCCTCGACAATGGCAAACTGACTGCGGACGAATACAAGTCATTGTGTAGTTGGTACGCGGCTTCCGGCGGACTGCGTACTGCGTTGCTTCGGGATGTCTACCCGTACAACCTCTTGAACGACCTTCAGCTTGAGGCACAAGTCGCCGAAGGCGTTACCCTGCGTCAGTTCGCGGGGCGCCAAGAGGGCTGTTCGTTGACGCGTCTGGCCGATTGTGACCTTTGCCTGTGGGATGTCCCGGATGCCGAAATTCCACACGTGAAGAACAAGCTGCGTGGGTCTCCTGTGCTCATGGGTTAACGAGACTAGCCTGCCACCACAAGTAATACGCGAGTTCAAGCGCGACTAGAGCGGTGTAGGCGAAGTAGTGCCAGAGGCGGAAGCGGAAGGAGAGGAAGGGACCGATGGCGACGGGGAGCCAAAGCGTCACCAATGCGGGGATCGGCAGGTGCCCGGTCACGAGCAGGTTGCCGCCGTGAAATCGATCCACCGAGCCCTCCAACGAGCCGATCAAGTTTCGAATCCGAAAGATCGAAATCCCAAAGTGCCAGCCGGGCTTGCCCACGATGACTTGTTCGTCCGTTGTGAACACAGCGCCGATGCACGAAGATTGCCCGCCAATGATGAAGTGCCTGGCTTTGTAGCCAACGGATGAAAAAGCCAGGACCATCCACGCGGCGACTAGCAGGCCGAGCACGAGGGCGGGCGTGTACTTCACGATGCGGCGGAGGGTGGGCATGCGCGCATTGTAGGTGAGCAGCGGTGTCGCTTGATCTGACGGTTGTCAGGAAGTCGCTACTACTCCGTTCATGCCAATGCCGCCCCTGCGGGGCTCTCGCCTCGCGCTGTCTGCCCGAACCGTGGGCTTACGCCGCACGGCTAGTGAATGTCGCCGCTGCGCGGCTTTCGGATCGAGGTGCGAGCCGGCGGGTTCTTGAATTGTCTTGTCTCGCGGTGAGGGGCTCTTGCCCGACGGTGTCCTGTCGCTGCCGCGAATGGCACGTTGACAAATCGTGAAGAGTTATGTATAATGTCACGCCCCTGTTCCCTCGGGTGGTCTGTCTGCGCGTGGGGCGGTTGATGCTGCGCGGTGCTCATTTTCGCTGGCTGATCTTTCTCAATACGGTTGTCGGGGGCGGCGGTTGGTCGCGGGTTGCGAGTGCGCCCAAGCTTGAGATCACTGGATGGTGTCCGGTTGTGGTTCCAGCAGCGAGGCTGGCTGCGAGCAGCCGGGCTGGGGTGTTCGGCTGCGGGCTGTTCAGGCCCTGTTCAGCGGGCCTGCGAAAGGGGTTGTGAAGGTTTGGGCTCGAAAAACGGCAAGTGCTTTCCCTTTAACGCTTTTGGGGTTTTCGACGAGGTGCGCAAGGGGTTGTGAAACGTGGTTGAGAAGGACCTGTTCAGCGGATCGGGCGTCTTGGAGCCGCGTCGGCGCTGTGAGGGTGATTTGGTTGTTATGAGGGACTGTTCAGCTGTGTCGCAGAGATTGCGAAAAGGGGTTGTGAAGAAAAGTGGGCGTTTTGCGTCAAGGTGTTGGTGGATAAGGGGATCGCTCGAATCGAGTGGCTTGCATAGGGGTTGTGAAACGGTGGTTGGAAGGCCTGTTCAGCCTGGCGGCGCGCCGCGGGCGGCGACCCATTGGTTGGAATGTGAGGAGGAAGCAGCATTTGGTCGGCTGGGTGTTGACTCTGTAGTAGGGTACGGACCGTACACTTCCTACGGAGGACGAAATGAAACCGCTTTTGATTGGTCAGCTGGCTCGCCTGGCGGATGTGGGGGTGGAGACGATCCGCTTTTATGAGCGGACGGGGCTGCTCGGTTCGCCGGAGCGGCGGCGGTCGGGTTATCGGATGTACGACCAGGAAGCTGTGGCTCGGCTGCAGTTCATCCGGCGGGCGAAGCAGCTCGGGTTCACCCTGGAGGAGATCAAGGAGCTGCTCGCCCTGCACGGCGACCCGGGGGCGACGCGGGCGGATGTGAAGGCGGCAGCCGTGGCGAAGGTGGACGACATCACTCGGCGGATTCGGGATTTGGAGCGGATGCGCGGGGCACTCGAAACGCTCGCCAGTCGGTGTCATGGCGATGAGGAGTCGGCGGCGACGTGTCCGATTCTCGAAGCCCTCGCCGAGCCGGTCGAAGCGGAGTTGACGAACTTGGATGGGAACGAGAAGTAAGGATTTCTGCCATGGACCACAACCATTCGTGCTGCGGCGGCGATGCAGCGAAGCCGGCAGCGAGCGAACTGCCGAAGTTGATGTCGATCGGTTCGGCTGCGTCGCTGCCGCTTGCAGAGCCCGCGGAGTCTTCTTGCTGCGGCGGGCATGCTGCGATGGGCCCGAGCGCTGCCAGCGGCGTGCTCGATCCGGTCTGTGGCATGACGGTCGATCCGGCGACTGCGAAGGGGCACGTGCAGTATGAGGGGCGCGATTTCTACTTCTGCAGTGAGCATTGCGTGCGGAAGTTCCGGTCCGATCCTGCGCGGTACCTGCTGCCGAAGGAGCAGCGTGATGCGGCGAACCAGTCTGCTGCGATGGTGTCTACCGGAGCGGTGTCTGCAGGGAGCGATGTCGATTACATCTGCCCGATGGATCCGGAGGTGCGACAGAAGGGACCGGGAACGTGTCCGAAGTGCGGCATGGCGCTCGAGCCGGAGCAAGTCACGCTGCCGACGAGCAAAACCGAGTATGTCTGCCCGATGCATCCCGAGGTGGTGGAGTCGGAGCCCGGTAGTTGCCCGATCTGCGGCATGGCACTCGAGCCGCGCGAGGTGACGGTTAACGAACAGCCCGATCCGGAGCTCATCGACATGCGTCGCCGGCTGATGGTCAGCGCCGTGCTGACCGTGCCGCTGCTCGTGCTGGCGATGGGAGAAATGGTTGGGTTGCCGCTGCACTCGCTCGCTTCGCCCACGGTGCTGAACTGGGGTCAGCTGCTGTTGGCGACGCCCGTGGTGCTGTGGGGAGGTTGGCCGTTCTTTCTGCGCGGCTGGCGGTCGCTCGTGTCGCGTCACCTGAACATGTTCACGCTGATCGCGATTGGGACTGGGGCCGCCTATATGTTCAGTCTGCTGGCGGTGCTTGCGCCGGGATTGTTCCCCGAGGCGTTTCGCTCTCATGGTGGCGCGGCGGATCTGTATTTCGAGGCGGCTGCGGTGATTGTGACGCTCGTCCTGCTAGGACAAGTGCTGGAGCTTCGTGCCCGTCATCAGACAGGAGCGGCGATTCGGTCGCTGCTAAAACTGGCGCCGACGCGAGCGATTTTGGTGAGTAGTGATGGATCGGAGCGGGAGGTTCCGCTGCAGGAGGTGCGGATTGGCGATCGGCTGCGGGTGCGGCCAGGCGAGAAGGTGCCGGTCGACGGCAAGGTGGTGGATGGCTCGACGTTTGTCGACGAGTCGATGATCACCGGCGAGCCGATTCCTGCGGAGAAGAAAGTGGGCGATCGGGTGATTGGGGCGTCGGTCAACGGCACGGGGAGCGTGGTGATCGAAGCCGAGCGCGTGGGAGCCGATACGGTGTTCGCGCGGATCGTGGCGATGGTCAGTCAGGCCCAGCGCAGCCGGGCGCCGATTCAGCGGCTGGCGGATGTGGTGGCGTCGTACTTTGTGCCGGCGGTGCTGCTGATTGCGGCGCTCACGTTTGTGGTGTGGTTGTGGCTGGGACCGGAGCCGAGTCTGACCTACGCGATTGTGAATGCGGTGGCGGTGCTGATCATTGCTTGCCCGTGTGCGCTGGGGCTGGCGACGCCGATGTCGATCATGGTCGGCGTTGGGCGCGGGGCAACGGCGGGCGTGCTGGTGAAGAACGCGGAAGCACTGGAGATTCTGGAGCGGGTCGATACGCTGGTCGTGGACAAGACGGGAACGCTCACGGAAGGTCGGCCGGTGCTGCAAGCCGTGCTGCCGCACGTGGGCTACGGCGAGGACGAGTTGCTGAGGTTGGCGGCGAGTTTGGAAAGCCAGAGCGAACATCCGCTGGGGCGGGCGATTGTTGTGGGCGCGAGGGAAAGAGGTGTTTCGCTCGGTAGCGTGACGGACTTCGGCTCGGTGACGGGGAAAGGGATTCGCGGTGATGTGGATGGGCGGTCGGTCGCGATCGGAAGCGAGCGGTTGCTGGCCGACGTGGGTGTTCGGGTCGAAGGAGATGTGGCCCGGCAGGTGGATGGTCTGCGAAGCGAAGGACAGACGGTGATGTTCGTGCTGGTCGGCGAGCGACTGGCTGGGCTGATAGGAGTGGCCGATCCGATTAAGGAGTCATCGCGCGAGGCGCTCGCCGAACTGCATCGGCAAGGCGTACGCGTGGTGATGCTCACGGGCGATAGTCGCAAGACGGCGGAGGTGGTGGCGCGAAAGCTGGGCATCGATCAAGTCGAAGCGGAGGTGCTGCCGGAGCAGAAAGCGGCGAAGGTGCAGCAGCTACGGCTCGAGGGTCACACGGTGGCGATGGCCGGCGATGGGATCAACGATGCACCGGCGCTGGCGCTGGCGCATGTGGGGATTGCGATGGGGACTGGGACCGATGTGGCGATGGAGAGCGCCGGCGTGACGCTCGTGAAGGGTGACTTGCGCGGGATTGCTCGCGCGAGAAAGCTCAGCCGATTGACGATGCGAAACATTCGCCAGAACTTGTTCTTCGCGTTCGTCTACAACGCCCTGGGAGTGCCGGTGGCAGCGGGAATTTTGTACCCGGTGTTCGGCTTACTGCTGAGTCCAATGCTTGCGGGAGCGGCGATGAGCTTGAGTTCGGTTTCGGTGATTGCCAATGCGTTGCGGCTGCGAAAGGTGAAGTTGTAGCTTGGCGCGATCTAGCGAAGCGACCTTGAGATGGGTGGCGGGGCCTAAGAAGCGGAGCGACGTGGCCCCGATTGCTAGAGATTCAATACGGCCACGCTTGCAAGTTCGTGCAACGGGGCCACGCTTCGCTTAGGCCCCGCCACCCATTCCTGCGCAGCTCAAGGGCATGGCGGGCATGGCGACTTGGGGATGCAGCACGGGGCGGGCTTGCCGATGTAGCCGTCGCAGCACCACTTGAGTGGAAAGCATGGTGGGCATGGGAGCGGCTTCTCGCAGTAGGCGGGGCCGCAGCCTAAGCACATCAACGGCGGACAGGGAGCTGGCTTGCCGCAGTAGCCTTGGCGGCAACAGAGGTAATTGGACAGATAGTCACAGACTCCGGGTGGCCGGCATGCTGGCGGCGCTGGCTCTTGAGCGGTGGCGACCAATGGCGCGAGCAGCCAGGCGACGGTGAGCGCCAGGGCAATTTGTAAATGCTTCATGGTTTGAAATCCGGGGAGGACTCGGAGGGCATGGAACGACACGCAAGTCTGTGACGGCGTGCTGTTGCGCTACTTTACGGTTGCGGTTGCGGTGGTGCGTCGATCGGTCGAGCTGGAACGGGTTGCGGTCCTGCCGGCGCCGGAAGCGGTCCGGCGGGTGCAGGTTCGTCGGTCATCGGTAGTGGTTCCGGCCGCGGCACCCCTTCGATTTGCGGCACATCGGTCGGCAGCGGCATGATCATCGGCGGCAGCGGCTGCAGGCGGATCTCCCAACCGCCACCGAGGGCGCGGTAGAGGTTGACGAGCCCCGACGCGATGCGGCCTTCAGCCTGGGCGAGAGCATCTTGCTGGAGCACAAGGAAGTACTCGGCGAAGAACACGCGACCGAAGTCGGCTCGGCCCCCTTGGTACAGTTCGTTCGTCAGGTCACGCGATTCGATCGCCGCTCGCACGCCTTCGCGGAGGATGCGCGACTCGTCCTGAGCCTGCAGGAACGTGACGATCGCATCTTCAGCTTCTCGGTTGGCGTTGAGCACGGTCTGCTGATACTGAGCCACTTCGGCCATGAAGCGGGCCTCTTCCACACGCACGGCGTTGCGCAGCCGGCCGTAGTTGAGAATGTTCCAGTTGAAGCCCGGACCGACGTTGCCGCCGACCGCGGAACTGCGGAACAAGTCGCTGAACTGGTTGGCCTGCACGAAGATGTTGCCCGTGATGGTGAAGGCGGGATACAGCTCGCTTTCGGCGATACCGATGCGGGCGCTTTGGGCAGCCACTTCGCGCTCAGCGCGGCGAATGTCTGGCCGGCGACGGAGCAAGTCGGCAGGAACGCCGATCGACACTTCCAGCGGAGTTCGAGGAATGCCACGACGACCGGAGAGGAGCAGATTGAGATCCTGGGGCGGTATGCCCATCAGCACGCAGAGCCGGTTCTGAGCGGCCCGCAACTGGATCTCGAGCTGCGGAATGATCGCCTCGGTCTGAGCGACGTTCGTTACGGCCTGGGCAACGTCCAGGCGGCTGGCTACGCCTTCCTCTTCTTTGGTCCTGGCGATATTCAGCGAGCCCGTCTGATAGCGGACGTTGCTGCGTGCGAACTCCAGACGCTGCTCCGCGGTGCGGATGTCGACATAGGCATCGGCGACGTCGCCCAGCAGGATCACGAGCACGTCGTCGTAGTTTTCGACCGAGGCGTCGAGCTCAGCATCGGCTTGCTCGACTGCGCGGCGGAAGCGGCCCCAGAAGTCGAGTTCCCAAGCCATCTGTCCGCCGAGTGTCCAGATGTCGAAAGCGCGAGGGATGCCGATGCCGCCGCCACCACCACCCGCGGCAATGCCGGTCTCCAAGCTCACCTGACGGCGCTGGTACGAGCCGTAGGCTTCTTGGAACTGCGGAAACAGGTTGCCGACGGCAATCGCCCGGCGAGCGCGAGCCTCCTGAATGCGGAAGCCGGCTTCGCGGAGCGACAGGTTCTGCTGATGAGCGGTATGGACGAGGTTGTCGAGGATCGGGTCGTTGAAGACCCGCCACCAGGCCCAGTGGATGTTGGGATCGTTATGGATGCGGCGGTCGCGGAAGTCGATCCAGTTCTCGGCCACCGGTGCTCCCGGCGTCTGGTAGTTCGGACCAACCTTGAAGCCGTTGTGGATGTACTCGCGGAATCCGGTCATGCAACCGGACGAGCTGAACGAGACCACCGCGAGCAACAGGGCGAGTAAGGTTCGCTGCCGCATTGCCAACGGTCGGGCGGCGAGAGAAAGTTTCCAAAGGTGCACAAGCATGAAGCGCCTCCCTGCGCCAAGCATCACAAAACGATGCACAGGGTTTATCGGCGCGACTCAGTCGACCGAGACAAGCGGCAAAGCAGGCACTCACGGAAAATGTGGATCGCCGTGCGCTACGACCGTTACAACCCGACTACGTACGACTGGGGGCACCGCGTCGAGGTTTGGCACCCTGGCAGCTTTGACGATTGGCTAGATTCGGCCGGGACCTTAGGGGCAAGTCGCAAGCATTTGTTCGAGTCACAGGGATGCCTGTCCATTTCAGGTCACGCTCCACCTAGCCTCTCGGCGGGAACTCGCGGTGGGGCAGGTAGGCGGCCGGGTGTGTTTGAGCGTGTTTAGCCCTTGTGTCGCAAATACTTACGCCGACATCAGATCTAACGGGCTGCTTCCGCCTCAGCAAACGAGAAGTCAGCGATCCGAATTCCTGTCGTCCAAAGGCCGGCCGCGCGAACGGATGAGGCATTACAAGGTGCCTCAACCCATAAAAATGCACGACTAAACTGGCATTAACCCACGCGAGCGGCTAGATTAGTCCTCCGCAAGCCGCGCCGATTATGCGGCGTGCATCAGTTCTGCCATCTGCAACACGCCTTTCGCATCTCCGAAATCTCTCTCGGGAACCGCCAGCATGTCATCGGGCTCTCTCCCCGTACGCCCCGGCCGCGCTCACACCTCGACACGTACCGCAGCGAAGAAGCAGCGTGCTCGCGTTACCCGCCGCATGTTCTTCGAACCACTCGAAGCCCGGGCAATGATGGCGTTCACGCCCGGAGATGTCTGGCGGTTTGGCAACACTGGCAATGAGTCCTACGTCCATCCGGTCTCCGGTAGCGGCGGTATGGGCTCGCCATTCGGGCAAATGACCGGACAGGCCTTTGGGCAGATTGCCTGGAGCACGGATCTGTCGACGGCCTATACGACCAATTACAACAACGGCGCTCTCGACGCGGGCACTGTTGTCGCGATCAACAGCAACGGCGAGACTACGACGTTCGCGACAGGACTCGACAGTCCGACGGGCCTCATTCGCACCGCCGACGGCCGGTTGCTGGTGGCTGAATCGACAACCGGCAACATCGTCGACATCACCGCTGGGGGCGACGCGTCTGGTGCGCCGAAATTCGCTAGTGGGCTCTCGACGCCGCGCAATCTGCTACAGCGTGCCAACGGCCAGATTCTGGTTGTCGAAAGTGGCTCGGACGAGATCACCGACATCGCAGTTGGTGGCAATCTGAGCGGCGCTGCGCCGTTCGCAACTCTAGCTGCAGTCGCTTCCCTAAGCGATATCGTCGAGTCGACCTCCGGCGCTCTCTACGCCGCCGACTACAGCCAGGGGCGGGTGTACGACATCTCCGCGGGGGGCGACCTGACTGCCGCCAGCCCATTCGCTACGGGCCGTAAATTTATTGGCCTCGCCGTCGATTTGAACGGCCGCTTGCTCGCAAACGCCACCGGTCTGAGTGAAGGCGGCGGCAATATCTATGACATCACCACCGGCGGCGATTTCGCGTCGGCAGTGCCGCTGATCAGCCACCTACCCAACGGCACTGCGGCCATCGACACCGTGCCGCTTCGGCCGACGATTGAATTGACCGTCCACAACGGCAACTTGACCATTACCGATACCGAAGGTCGCGCGAATGATCTGAAGATCTCGGTCAGCGGCGGCAACCTGGTCATCAGCGATCCGGGCGCCATTTTTTCAGCGGGCCTCGGCAATGTGCACAGCATTGCGATTCCCTTGGCGTCGATCACCGGCGCACTCATCCTGGAAACCGGTGCCGGCGACGACACGGTTACGGTGGACTTGTCGGCTGGGAACGCCATCCCCGCTGGCGGGATCGTCTACAACGGTGGCTCGCAGGCGACATCGTTCCCCGGCGACGTGCTGGTGATTGAAGGGGGTGTGCAGAGCACGGTCATCTACAACTATACGAATGCCCATGACGGAAGCATCGAGCTGATCGGTTTCGGGACGATTATCTACACGGGACTCGAGCCGATCACAAACACGGGGGACGTCGATCACGCGATTTACAACTTGCCCGCCGGCGCTCAAGGGACCTTGGAAGACGATGGTATTGCCGGCAACGACATGTCGCGGTTGGTGAGCACCAACTCGAGCTTTGAGCTGACGAACATTCCCACACCGAATCTCTCGCTCACGATCAACGCTGGTGGCACGAACACCATCAGCATTTCTTCGTTAGATTCGCTATTCGACACCCCTTCGCTGGTGCTCAATGGGGCCGCGTCTGACACGTTCCGCCTGACGGCGAGCAATGTCATCCCGGACAACACGAGCCTGACGCTCGGAAATGCGGCAACTTTCGATCTGCAGACTTTCAGTGAGCAAGTAGCCGCGTTGTCATCGGTCGCGGGAACGACCATCGTTAAGGGTGGAGCTGGCTCGAAGCTCACTGTAAGCGGCGCGGCAAGCTCAACTTTCGCGGGGCGATTGAACGACAGTCTTGCGTTCGAGAAGTCGGGTAGCGGCACGTTGACGCTGTCGAACACCGGTAGCACGTTCACCGGCGCTGTGGCAGTTTCAGGGGGCGTGTTGGAGTTTAACGGGACCAACATCAATTCGCTCGGCGCCGGTGCGAAGAACGTCACGCTGACGAACAATGCTGCGATTCGTCCGATCACCGGGCCGGCCGATCCTGCTACTGGAACCAAGAGCTTCATCATTGGCACAGGCGGCGGCACGTTCGATACATCAGCGGGGTTCAACCTGCTTCTGAACGACGCCGGTCAGTTGCAGGGTACTGGCCTTCTCACAATCACTGGCGGTGCGACCGGCGCCGTTCAACTTGGTGGCGCTTACACCAACAGCGGTGGGGTGCTCTTGCAATCGGGAACGTTGCAATTGAACGCCGGCAGCACCGTGACTTCCGGAGCGCTTGTCAACGGACCTATCGGCACGGGGTTGCTCACGATCAACGGCGGCACCATCCGGACCGACGGCACGGCGAGGACTCTAAATAACTCCGTGCTCGTGACGGGGGATTTCACGGTCGGAGCGGCGTCGGGTTCTCAAAACCTGACGTTCAATCATTCCGCAGTCACTTCGCCGGCGAATGGGACGTTCACAATTAGCGGGCCGCGTACGATTACCGTGGCGGGCGGCGGGCAGTCGATCACGGGCACGATCGCTGGAACCAACAGCCCCAGCCTGACCAAGTCGGGCCCTGCGGATCTGATCCTAAACGGGGGCACTGCAGCGAGCACCTTCGGCACGTTGAATGTGAACACAGGCCGCTTGTTCTTTACTGGCGGAAGCGCCGCAGGCGCTCAAAATGCGCTCGGCACGGGAACGATCAACGTCGGAGCCAGCGGCGGCCTGGTCTACAATTCGAACTTTGCGCTCACGCTGACCAATCAAATCAACACGGTCAACGGCAGCAATCTCGCCAACCGGCAGAACACCTGGACGCTTGCTGGAGCTACTACCAGCCTGCCTACATCGGGCACAATCGTCTTCAATCGCGACGATCAGAATTCGTCGACCATCATCGTGAATGGGGCGATTCCACTCACTGGCAACTTAATCATCCAGGGCGGAAATACCGGGGCCGGCGGCAATGGCGGCACCGTCCAATTCAGTGGCGTGATCAGCGGTGGCTTCGACGTCACGAAAACTGGCAATGGCAACGCAATCTTTGCGGTTGCCAACAGCTACACGGGCGTGACCAGCGTGTTGCATGGCACCTTGATGTCGAATGTCAACGTGCCTGCCGCAGCCGGGACAGACGGCGGCTTTGGTAATGCTTCGTCACCGATTCTGGTGGGCGACACTACCGGGGCGAATTCGGCAGCGCTGTTAACCAATGGTGGAATCACATTTTCGCGACCGATCACCATTCAGGCGGGCAGCACGGGGGTTAAAGCAATCGGCGGAAATGGTGCAAATTCGACGATCAACGGCACGATCACGCTGAATGACCACCTGACCCTGCGCGGTAATGCAAACACGACAACGATCAACTCAATTCTCGCTGACACCGCGGGTTCACGAAACATTACCAAGGACGGCGGCGCCACAGTTACGCTCGGAGCGGCCAACACTTACACCGGCACGACGACAGTCCTCGCCGGTGCACTGAGCATCGCCGCCGACAACCGATTGGGTACAGTCCCGGCCGCTTTCACGCCAAATTCGATTATTCTCAATGGCGGAACATTACAAGCTGCGGCAGGCTTCACTCTCAACGCAAATCGCGGCATCTCGCTCGGATCGTCCACGGGCGTCGGAACGGGAACGATTGACGTCAGCGGCACCAATGTCCTCACGTACAACGGCGTGATTGCCGACAACCCGGGCGTTGACGGGGATCGGCTCTTTAAGAACGGTTCCGGCGTGCTGGTGCTGGGGAATGCCAATACTTACGGCGGAACCACCTACGTCAACACCGGCACATTGCGCGTTTTGAATGCTAATGCGCTCGGCGGAACCGCAACGGGTACCCGCGTCAATTCGGGTGCGACTCTCGAAATCGGAGCCGGCATCAACTTGGCCGCCGAAGGTATCGCGATCAGCGGTAACGGCGTGAATGGAATCGGCGCACTCAACGCGGCGGGCAATGTCACGATCGCGTCCCTTATTGGCATCGCAGGAAATGCGACAATCGGAAGCAGTACTGCAGGAGCAACTCTGCTGCTGACCGGTGAAATCGCAAAAGAAGTCGACTCGGACATCGCTTTCACTGGGATCGGCAACATCACAGTGGACAGCGCCATCGGAAACATCTCGCCGCAGCCAACGTTCACTGGCCTCGTTGGGCGACTGTTTCATAACTCGACCAACAGAAATATCGCTGGGGTGACTGGGACCTCGAACATTAACACGCTGGCATTCACCGACGCCGCGAGTCAAACGGCCACCCTTGGAACGACGCCCCTATTTTTCGCCAGTGACAGTGATCAGCGCTTCACTTCATTCTTTGGTGGAACCCAGCCGAACACTACGAACTTCACTGCGGTATTTGTTGGTGATGTGACAATCCCGGTCGCCGGGCTGTACTCATTTTCCTTCAGCAACAATGACGATAGCACGGTTGTGTGGGTCGATGTTAATGACAACGGGACCTTCGAGATTGAGGAACGTCTGGCTAGCGTGACCAGCACGGGGAACACCGGTGTCATTGGGTCAGTGAACTTGCCGGCGGGAACATACAAAATCGCCTACGCAGTGGAAGATACCGGAGGTGGCTCCGGAATTGTTGCGCGTTACGCTGCGAATCTCGCGGCACCGCACATCACCTCTACTGCGATGCAGATCATCAATCGCCCGCAGTTCCCGGGCAGCAACAGCATCATCAAGAACGGCGCCGGTACGCTCCGCCTGGCCGGAGCGAACAGCTACGGCGGAGCTACGATCGTCAATGCGGGCACACTCGTAGTTGCGAGTAACACGGCCTTGGGGGCTATCGGCGGCACCTCGATCGTACCGACGGCGACGACGTTCAGCACCGTCTGGCAGGTTGGTACGGACAATGGCTCAAATTCGGAGTTCGTGGCCGAAAACGGCAACGTCAATGCCGCACCGGGACAAGCAGGGGCGGTGGTGGACGACGATTGGTACTTCGCGGGCACTTATCCAGCACCGATTGGAAATGTAGCTACTGATGACCCCGCGAGCGCCTTCGAGCGTGCTTTGACGATCGGAGATCACACCAAGCGAATTCACTTCAATGTCGCTGCCGGTCAGACGGACGATTTTTTCCGACTCGTTATTGACTCCGTCTCCAACTCCACGACTGGCGGCGAAATTCCGTTCGACGTCTATGTGAACGGAGTGCTCGTCCATCAAGAGACGAGCTTGACCGTTGCCGATCGAACGATGACGACGGCGGTGTTCAACGGCCGCGACGTTAATCTGACCACAGGGGACAATGTCGTCACGCTGACACGAAAGCCAAACGGCGCTGCGTGGATGCAGTTCGATTATATACGTTTGGAATCGCAGGCCGCCGCGCCGGTGGAGAACACCGTCATCGCAGCCGCTGCTACATTGGCGTTTGACGGCGGGGTGAACGTTGGCGCCGAGCCGGTGGCGCTGGGAAGTATCACTCCCATTATTGCTCCAAATACTATTCGGAATATTTCGGGGCTGAATTCGTTTGCGGGAAACATCACGCTGGCTGGTAACGCCTCGTTTATCGATAGCGTCGCCGGTCACTTGACGTTGTCGGGCACGATCACGATGGGCTTGTCCGATCTGACGGTTACCGGAGCTGGCAACACGACGCTGAGCGGAACGATCAACGGATCCAGCACCACGACATCGACGATTCTGCCGGGCCTGCAGGAGGGTTCGCTTGCTGGCAGCTTTAATGAGGCTGCTCCCAATCCGGGCATCACGACTCAGCTTGGGATTCGCACCGGCCAGACCACCACACTGCCACCGTGGGCGGACAATACAACCTGGGTGTACACGGGGCAGTTCTTCGACGCCGATGGCGTCTTCGCGTTTGCAGAAAACATTGACGACAGCGTTTCGATCTACATCGACGGCGTTCTACGTTTGCGAAACGGGAACTGGGATGTCGCAACGACAACCGGTTCCACCAGCGGACATCGGACGCAGAATGCGACCACGGCCAGCCCTGAGGGTAGTGCAATCGCGAATGCCAACCCCAATGGTACGCTCACTTCCTTTGGAATGGGCCCCAACGGCGATGGTTGGCACACGATCGAAATACGGTTGGGCAACGGCACTGGTGGCGCTGGTCCATCGAATCAGAACGCAAATCCACCGGATTCCGGTTGGACTTCCACCTTCGGCTTCGGTCTGAATAGTTCGAACAACACGGCCCAATTGCAATTCGCCAACGGGACTATTTCCGGATACGCCGCGCCAGCCGATCCAGGCAATGCCACCCTGTTCCGCGTGATTGCTCCGCTTGGCACTAGCAAACTGACCAAACAGGGCATCGGCACCCTGGCCCTCTCGGGAGTAAATAACTACTCGGGCAGCACCACGGTGAGCGCCGGCACGCTGCTGGTCAATAGCTCGCTCGCTTCTCCGACGAGCGTGGCCAGCGGTGCTTCGCTGGGGGGCACTGGAAGTTTGACCGGGGCCGTTACGCTCGCCGCGGGAAGTGCCGTTCGGCCTGGCGATTCGCTGGCGGTCGACACGACCGATGATCTGGCATTCGTGGGGCCGCTCGCCCTGACGACGGCTGGTACCTACAACGTAGAGTTCGCAGGGACGGCTGCAGGAACCTTCGACCAGGTGGTTGCTCCGAGCGTATCACTGGGCGGGGCGACTCTCAGCGTCAGCGAGCTGGGCAACGCGATCAACAATTCCGTCGGCCAAACGTTTGTCATCATCAGCAACACCGGCGCTGCAGCCGTGACTGGCACGTTCGCCGGCCTGCTCGAAGGTGCACTGGTGAATGTTGCCGGCGGCGAGGCGATGTACATCAGCTACGTCGGCGGTGATGGCAACGACGTGGTGCTGAGCACGCAGCCGATCGTTAACGGGACGGCCGGTATCGATGAAGTGACGGTCACGGCACTGGCCGGCGGCAATATCTCGGTGTCGTACTCGCTCAACGGTGGCGCGGTGGTTGGCGGTTACACAACCACGACCCCACCCACGTCGTTCGATTTCCTCGGCAACGATGGCAACGATGTGCTGAACGTGCAGCTTGCCGGTAACGCCGCGACGCTGCCGACGATCAACTATGTCGGCGGTGGGCCGGTTGCTCCAGGGGCGGGCGATGTACTGCATGTGCAGGGTACGAAGGTCGAGACGGCCCGCTATCTGAGCGATGCGACCGTTGCGCGGGCTGGCACGATCACGCTTGCTGGCATCGGCGTGATCAACTTCACGGGTCTTGAGCCGGTGAATATGTTCGACCTGGCCTTGGCCCAAGTAAACTTCGCGAACGGCGACGATGTTGTGACTTTGGCCGATGGATTCGGTGCGACGCCGCTGACCGCGGCGGACCCAGCCATCGTTGTTTCGGGAACGAGCGGTGGACTGGCGTTCGAGTCGGTCCACCTGCATGGCAACACGAGCGTCGTGATCAACACGGCGACCAATGGCGTCAACGGCGCCGACACGATTACGCTCAACCAGATCGTCGGCGCGCACGATAACACCAATCTATCGATCGACACGGCAGGCACTGCAGCCGACGTCATTAACGTGAATGGTGAAGTTCGGTTCACTGCGGCGGGATCGGCTGTGTCGCTTGCTTCGGGGGGCAATATTGCCTTTGGTGCCAATGGATATCTGAATGCGACGTCGGCCACGAGCACGGTCACGCTCACGGCAGGCAGCGCGATCACGGACAGCGACGCGGATGTTGATGTGGCGGCGGGTTCGCTGAATGCGACGTCTGGCGCCGCGGTAGGCATCAGCCTCGACTTCAACGTGGGCCAACTGACCACGAACTCGGCAACGGGCAACGGCGCGCAGGACTTGAATCAGCTGAGCGGGACGGCGACGATCCAGTCGCTCAACGCGGGAACTGGCACGGCGACTCTAACGGGACTGTTCGCGACGACTGGCACCACCGCGATCAGTGATACCACTGCGGTTGTAGTGAACACGTCGCTGACTCTCGGTGGCAACGAGACGATCGGTTCGCTCGCAGGCGCGGGTATTGTGGCGCTTGGGGCGAACACGTTGACGACGGGGGGCAATGGACAGAGCACCACGTTCAGTGGTGCCATGAATGGAACCGGAGGACTAGCAAAAACCGGGACGGGAAATTTCGCGCTCAGCGGCGCCAACACCTTCACGGGAACTGCAACGGTAAATGGCGGCACTTTGACGCTTGCCGGGGGAGCCGCCCTTGCTGACAGCGTCGCCGTCTCACTGGCCAACACGGCTGGCGTCAACCTGGTGCTGACGAGCAGTGAAACCATTGGTTCTCTGACTGGCGGCGGGTCGACAGGCGGCAACGTCAACCTCAATGCCAACACGCTCATCACCGGTGGCAATAATGCCGCGACGACGTTCAGCGGCGTTATCAGCGGCGCCGGCGGCAACCTCACGAAAACGGGTACTGGCACGTTCACACTCGCCGGATCGCTTGCGAACACGTTTAGCGGCTTGACAACCGTGAACCGTGGACAGCTGGCGTTGAACAAGTCGGTTGGCGTGAATGCGATTGGTGGTGATGCGACGGTTACAGGTATCGACGCCACGACCTTCGGTACTTTGACTCTGAGTCAGTCGAATCAGCTGCCCGACACAGCGAACATCAACGTCAGCGGCACCGGCCGGATGAATTTTGGCAACCGCAATGAAACATTCGCGTCGTTCACTCAGGCCGCAACCGGTGGTGGCCTCGGCGATACGGGTGCACTCGGCGGCGGCAACGGCGGTACGGTTGTAGTGACGGGTGCTACGACGGTGAGCGCCGGCACCTGGCAAATCAACAGCGGCGGCAAGTGGACGACCAATAGCTTCGCCCTCTCTGGATTGAGTGTCGGGCTAAATGGAAACAGCAATATCGCTCAAACCGAGCTCGTGATCGGAGCCGGCGGCCTGACGCTGACGGGCTCCAACATCAACCTACTGCTTGGCACTGCGGCCGGCGCTCTGGGAAGCAAGCTCACCCTCAACGGCAATGTGACGACGGTCGGTGCAGCGGGCGGATCGGGGATCAATGCCAGCGGAACAGATCCGAACGGCACTCGGGTCGTCGATCTGGGAGGCGTGAATCGTGTGTTCAACATCGCTGACGGGGCCGCCGCCCCGGACTTCACCGTTTCGGTCGGCATGACTAACGGTGGCGTTACGAAATCGGGCCTTGGAACGATGCGCGTGTCGGGCGCGAATGCCTACGCCGGGCCAACGGCAATCGACGATGGTACTTTTGAACTGGCTACGAACGGAACGATCAGCAACACCTCCGCTATCACCGTCGGTACCGTAGCAACTCCAGCAACGCTGAACTTGAACAATCCGGCGACCTATACGCTGCTCACCGGCAACCTGACCATTGTGAACGGTACGTCGGCCGGTGCGGTGAACCTGAATGCGGGAGATGTGACAATCAATGGCGCGGTTGTCGACGGCGGGACGTCAAGCTTGTTTGCCAACAACGGCATCCTGACGATCACTAACGGCCTGGCCGTTGACACGCTGTCGATCGCCAACACGACCGTCGGTGGCGCCGAGAACGCAACGGTGCGGGTCACGGGCGGTGCGGTAACGCTCGGAACTGGAACGGGCGATCTGAACATCGGCGGCCGAAGCGCGACCGCCCCGTCATCAAACACGCCGACCATCGGTGTGCTCGATCTGTCCGGCGCTTCGTCCGTGAACATCAGCTATGCCAATGTGCTGTTGGGACGCAACACAGCCGCCAGCTCGCCGACCAACACGATTGGAAACAATACGCGCGGCTCGCTGTTACTCTCGCTGACCGGTTCCAACACCATCACGACAACTTCCGAACTTGTCATTGGCGATTCCGCGTCGGCCGCGAATATCACCGACCTTGGGGCTGCTGGGTTCGGCCCGGAAGACGGCAACCGCCTGATCCTGGGCAATGCTTCGAACACGATCAACACGGGTGTGCTTCGCTTGGGGGCGCAGCGCTCTAATGGCGACATGCGGTTTGCTGGCGTCGGCGGCAACCTGGTGCTCCGCGGGGCGTCGGGAGGAACTTCGACGACCAATGTGGCGATCGCTGGCAATAACGCTGCGAGTAACGACACCATCACCAGCGGCGTCATGGATCTCACCGGAGGTACGTTCACGGGTCAGTTCGGCAGCCTCGTCATTGGCCGCCACGGAGCTGGCACCGGTGGCGCCGAGGGCACGCTCACTTTCGAAGCCGGCACGGCAACGATCGCGACATCGCTGACGCTCGCCGTTCCTAACAATGGTGGCGACAGCACTGCCGAACAGAACGTTAAGGGCACAATCAACCTGAACGGCAGCGCACAGCTGATCGTGAACAGCACCACGTTCACTGAGGGTGATGCAATTCCGGGGGACGGCAATGCGGTAGCGACGGTGAACATCAACGGTGGCACACTGCGCTTCCGCAACTTGGTGCGGCAACAGGGCACCTTCAACGTCAATTTCAACAGTGGCGTGATTGCGAATGTCGCCGGACAGAATCTGACCGATAGCAATGTCGGTATCAGCCTGCTCACAAGCGGCGTGCATCAGTTTGATGTGCAGGCCGGTCAGAGTGCTACCTTCCAGGCCGGCGCGGTGCTGTCGGGGGTTGGTGCGCTGACAAAGACGGGCGGCGGCAATCTGATTCTGCAAGCCGATAACACGTACAGCGGCAATACGAATGTGAGTGCCGGGACGCTGACGCTGCAGCATGCCTCGAACAACAACATTGCGGCTTCGCCGAACGTAACAGTTGCGGCTGGGGCGACACTGAATGTGACGGGTTTTAGCGGCGGACGCTTCGACGTGGTCAATGGGCAAACGCTGCGTGGCGAAGGCACAGTAACTGGCACCCTGCAGGTGAATGCAGGCGGGCAGATTGCTCCCGGCATGAGCCCTGGCATCTTAAATACGGGCAGCGTGAGCTTTGTTGGTGGCAACTTTGCGGTCGAAATCGAAGGAGATACGGCGGGCAACGGCGCTGGCTTCCATGATCAGCTGAACGTCACCGGAACGGTGTCGCTCGGGGCTGGCGTGGCAACGCTTAGCGTCTCGGGCCCGTTCGTCGCGAACTTGCCGAGCGGTCCACTGCAAGACTTCGTCATCATCAGCAACGATGGCGCCGACGACACAACCGGCTACTTCGCGGGGCTGCAAGAAGGCTCGGCGATCACGCTCAACGGCCGCACGCTGTACATCACCTACAACGGCGGCGACGGCAACGATGTGGTGCTCAACACCCAGCCGATCCTCAGTGGCACCAGCGCGAGCGATGTGCTGGAGATCACACCGCTTGCAGGCGGCGACTTGCAATACACGTTCACCGCCGGTCCGCTCGCGGGTACGAGCGGCACGATCGTCGCTCCGCAGAATTTCCACTTCGGTGGCAATGCCGGCGACGATGTGCTGATCCTCAACGCGAATGGCAACCCGCTCCCTGCTGGCGGAATCACTTTCGATGGCGAATCGCAGAGCGGCACGAATCCGCCAACTCCTGCGAACGGCGATGCCCTGAAGCTGGTCGGCAGCGGCCAGGACGCCATCTACCGGCCCGATGCCTCGGTCACCGGTCAAGGAGTGATCGTGGTGAGCGGACCCGGGGGCGGCACGATTGGCTTCACGGGGCTGGAGCCAGTCGATATGTCGGGTTTTGGCAACTTGACGCTCCAATTGCTAAACGCAGCCGACTTGATCACGATCGCGGAAGGCTTCGACTCGGTAACGGGTTTGATTCCGGCCCTCGTGCTGAGCGGCTCGAGTGGCGGTGTCGCCATTGAAGCGCTCCATGCCTGGAACAACGGCAGCGTGATCGTCGACACGACCGTGAGCGACGGGAATGACACTGTCACCGTCACTGGCGCGGCGAACGCTCACGCCAACGCGAACTTGGTCCTCGAGACGGGAACCGGCGCGGACAGCGTCACGTTCAGCGGCGCGGCGACGTTCACGGGCGGCAATGTGATGGTCGACAGCCAAGCGATTGCGGTGGACTCGCTGATCACCGCGGCCAGCGTCGACCTGGATGCGAACTCTGGGGCGATTACAACGACGGGAGCCGCGATCGACGTGGCGGCGACAACGCTGACGGCTGCGGCGGGCACGGGCATTAATCTGGATACGCAGGTCGTTGATCTGTCGGCCTCGGTGACTGGAGCGGGCAACCTCCAGATCGACGAGCTCGATGCGCTGAACCTCACGGGACTGTCGCTGACCGGCGGCAATGCAGTGCTTACCGCGGGCGGTTCGCTGAGCGACTCCCTTGGGGCGGTGATTGCTGTTTTGGGTAACGCTACGCTGACGGCGGCTGGGGTGGTGCTGGGGGATGATGCTGGGGACAGCACGAACTTTGGGTCGGTGACGGTGGTGTCTTCGGCTGGTGTGGCGATTAGCGAGGATTCTTCGCTGG
>Ga0164290_1001087_pt1 | contig 54264 bp, 47 predicted proteins | sample Micstemetagenome_FD_108782 | JGI IMG/M metagenome (GOLD analysis project Ga0164290, IMG submission 108782) | Contaminated culture microbial community from soil near Moab, Utah, USA - Microcoleus steenstrupii SON62 (Illumina Assembly) | ecosystem: Environmental > Terrestrial > Soil > Soil crust...
AGCTATGTCAAATGCCGGAAAGAATTTACGCTACCTGCGCAAGCTTCGTGGCTGGACGCAGGAAGAGTTTGCCAACAAGCTCAAGATCAAAAGATCATTGGTAGGTGCCTATGAAGAAGAGCGCGCCGAACCAAGGCTTGAAGTGGTGAAACAGATCTGCCAGATTTTTAAACTAAGTATGGAAGAGTTCCTCCTTAAAGATCTTACTGCTGCTAAAACAGGAAGCTCCTACTTAGATAAACGTCGTCAGTTAAAAATGGAAGCCACCGTAGCAGAAGTTCGTTTTGTACCGGTAAAAGCCGCCGCCGGTTACCTGGCAGGTTTTGCTGATCCAGAATTTGTGGATGAACTGAATACATTCACCCTGCCCATGCTCTCACCCGGTCAGTACCGTGCTTTTGAGATTGTGGGCGACAGTATGTTGCCCACTCCCAGTGGCAGCGTAATTGTAGGGGAGAAAGTAGAAGACCTGGAAGATGTTAAGAATAGCAATACTTATGTTGTATTATCAAGAAGTGAGGGCGTGGTATACAAACGTATCATGAAGAACAATCGCCTGAAAAACAAGATCACCCTCATCAGTGATAACCCTCAGTACGAACCATACAATGTAAGCTCCGAAGATGTACTGGAAGTATGGAAAGCCGTTTATATTCTTCAGAAAGCCAATACAGGCCCCCGATGGGATGTAAACCAACTGGCAGGAATGGTGAACAATCTCCAGGAACAGGTGAGTACACTTAAGAAAAAATTAAACTGATCAAACAAAGGAAAGGGCAACTGAAATTACTTGGTTGCCCTTTTTGCATGCCGCTGGTACATTTTCATCCTTCTTAGCAGCCCATTCCACTATTTTTGCGCCACCATGAACCGGATATATACACTGCTTGCTCTTATTGGCTGTTTATTGATTACCCAGACCAAAGCACAGGAAAGAAGCCTGTCTGCCTCAAAAATCAACAGTGCGATTAAAATTGATGGTCAACTCGATGAAGCGGCCTGGAAAGAAGCCCCCGCAGCAGATAGTTTTATCCTTAATAGTCCTCAATTTGGTCTGCCTGCCAGTCAGCGAACCGTAGTGCACGTATTATATAATGACCAGGCCATTTATGTGGGTGCTTATTTATACGATGACCCGAAACTCATCCGTAAGCAGCTTACTTCAAGAGATGGGGAACAAAGAAATGATATAGACTATTTCAGTGTATTCTTTGATACCTATAATGATGACCAGAATGGTTTTCAGTTTTTGGTTACTTCGAGAAATGTACAATCAGATGGCCGCTTATTACCCAACCTGAATTCACAGTTTGGTCCCCCTTCCGATTATACCTGGGACGCTGTTTGGGAAAGCAGGGTACAGCTACAGGAAGACGGGTGGACGGTTGAAATGAAAATACCTTATTCAGCCCTGCGGTTCTCCAAAAAAGATATTCAGGAATGGGGTATCAATTTTCAGCGATACAGCAGAAGAAATAATGAAAGCTCATTCTGGAATAAAATTGATCCCAACCAGAATGGTTTTGTGAATCAGTTTGGCAATATACAAGGCATTAAAAATATCCTTCCACCATTGCGTCTTTCTTTTCTGCCATATGTTACAGCGGTTACCAGAACAGTGCCCTATGCAACAGGAGAAAAGAAAACAGATTTCCTCAGAAATGGCGGAATGGATGTAAAATATGGCATCAATGAAAGTTTTACACTTGATGCTACACTGATACCGGATTTCGGACAGGTCATATCAGATAATGTGGTATTGAACCTCTCACCTTTTGAAGTACAGTTCCAGGAAAACAGACCTTTTTTTACAGAAGGTATTGAGCTGTTCAATAAAGCAGGATTATTTTATTCCAGAAGGGTAGGGAATACACCAGGCGGCTATAATGCGGTTCGGAATATGGTCAATAATAACCCCAACCTTACACTTGTTTCAAACCCTGGTATTACACAGTTATACAACGCTTCTAAGTTTTCCGGAAGAAATAAAAAGAAATTAGGTATTGGTGTTTTCAATGCATTGGCTGCTCCCATGCATGCAGTGGTGGAAGATAAAACCACAGGCGCGCAGACACGTATAGAAACAGAACCCTTAACCAATTACAATATTATTGTGCTTGACCAGGCACTAGCCAACCGCTCCTCACTCACTTTTACCAATACCAATGTGTGGAGAAGCGGGGGAAGCCGGAATGCCAATGTAAGTTCAGCCGATATAAGTTTATTTGATAAAAACAACCGCCATAATTTTAAGTGGAGTGGCAGGTTCAGCCATATTGCCGGGAAAGAAAATTATAATGGCTTTACCCATGTGGTGTCCTATGCAAAAGTGAGTGGTAAAGTGCAGTACCTGTTTCAGAATGTGGTAGAGTCTGATCGTTACGATGCCAATGACCTGGGCTTCCTGCTGGCACCCAATGAAGTATCCACCGTGGCAAGGGTGAGTTATAACCAGTTTACCCCTACTAAAAAATTCCTTAGTTATAATTACAGTTTAACACTTACCCCTACTTATCTATATAAGCCATTTGCCTATTCAAATTTTGTGATACAGGCCCGTGCATTCTGGTTCTTTAAAAATTTCTGGGACCTCAGTATCAATTTTAACTGGCAACCCGACTGGCAACGCGATTATTTCGACCTCCGTACAAGCGGTCGTATGATTCGTAAAACACCTTATTGGTATACCAGTGCGAGCGGCAGCAGCGATAGCAGGAAAAGGTACTTTATACGCTTCAATTTTGGTTTTGCTGAATCGCCTATACCCAATGACCCATTTATCGTTACAACGATTGGTCAACGATATCGTTTCAATGAACATTTCAGCCTGGATATGGAAATGCGCCGCGACAATGATAATGGTCAATTCGGGTATGCTTATCGCGATACCAACGGTGAACCGATTGCAGGGCGAAGAAAAATCACCAATTTTACTACCCTCATCAATGGCATCTACAATTTCACACCAAGAATGAACCTTACACTTCGTGGGCGTCATTACTGGAGTAAAGTAATATACCAGAGTTTTTTTAATGTATCTCCTGAAGGATGGCTCATTCCCCGACCCTATGTGAGTGGTAAAGACCAGAACTTTAATGCCTTCAACTTAGATATGTTTTATACCTGGGATTTCAAATACGGAAGTCGTTTTATTATTGGATGGAAAAACTGGCTGGGGGCAGACTTCCCGATTGCTGGAACTTCTCATAAAAATTATGTGGGTAATCTCAGACAGGTATTTCAACAACCCCATGGAAATGAAATTACTTTTCGCCTGATTTATTTCATTGACTACCTGAGCTTGCAAAAAAGAAGAAAAGAAAGCTAAACTTCTCTTTGCCAGCCAGGGATTTAAATCACAGACTGGCAATGAGAAATTTAATACATGGCAGCCGCCAATCTGAAAGTATTACAATGGGCTTCTACAATAGTGCGTACATCTGGTGAGTAGCCACCCCCCATAGCAACGGTAACCGGAATATTATTTGTACGAAGTGTATGGAAAACAAACTCATCTCGCTGCCTGCATTCTTCAAGTGTTACTTTCAGTTTACCAAACTTATCTGTTTCAAGGATATCTACTCCTGAGAGATAAAAGGCAAAATCGGGTTGTACGGTTTTAACTAAGTGTGGCAATGTTTCCCTCAAAAGAGAAAGATAGGTGGTGCCGTCAGTACCGTCTTTTAAAGGAAGGTCTAGATCGGAATGTTCTTTGTGAAAAGGATAATTATGAGCGCCATGCATACTGAATGTAAAAACAGCATCATTTTTTTCAAATAGTTTAGCTGTTCCATTACCCTGGTGTACATCAAGATCAATAATTAATATTTTCCGGGCTTTATTTTCTTTTAATAAATAGTTAGCTGCAACGGCCATATCATTCAATAAACAAAAACCTTCGCCTCGATCGGCAAATGCATGGTGGGTGCCTCCTGCTATATTCAGTGATACACCATATTCAACTGCATACATACAGCAGTCTATGGTTCCTTGAGTAATCATCAATTCTCTATGTGTGAGTTGCGGTGACTGTGGAAATCCGATTTTTCTTTGTTCAGATGCACTTAATGTTTGCGTAATTAATTTATTGAGGTAGTCTTTATCATGCGTCAGCAGAATGGTTGCATGATCGCATGGCTGGGGTACGAACAGGTTATTCTCAGTGATAATGCCTTCATGTAAGAGCTGACCAGGTATCAACTCGTATTTCAGCATGGGAAATCGATGACCCTCCGGTAAAGGATGGGCATAGATGGGGTCATAAGCAATCCTGATCATTGAATTTTTATAATTGACTGGTTTACGACGGCAAATACCTGGTCCTTTTTTTTGGGCTGAACAATTGCCAATCCTGAAAAATGACTGAATGCAGGTAAAATACCCCGCTGTTCCGTAAAATAAAAACAAGGAAAACGTAGCGATTGTTTACCAGCTCCCCGAATGATACAGCCGGGATGCAGATGCCCCGAAAAAGTAAAAACAGTATCTGGTTGGTCAACAGCGGCATCATCATGTATAAATAGAAATGAGTTCGATTCAAACTGGTCAACCACAGTAATACCTGCATGGCTGTACCATTCTTTTTGAAGGATATCATGATTGCCTTTTACCAATACAATAGGTAGTGAAGACAGGTCGTTTCTCCATTTCAGAAAGAAATCCATTTCTTTGTTTTCAATGCTGTGAAAAAAATCACCGACAATCAATATGCTTAATGGCTTAAAGAAGCTGATCTGGTGAAACAGCCTTTGCAGGTCCTGCTGATAAACAGATTGCGGAACAGCGATGCCACTTTTCCTGAAATGCCCTGTTTTGCCGAAATGCAGATCAGACAAAACAAGGGTTTTTTCTTCCTCCCAATAGATAACCCTCTCCGGTGAGAGCCAGAAGTGATGGTTCCTGATGCAATGTAAAACAGGTGCTGTCATAAAGGGCACAAAGATAAAGATACAGGTGTCAACGATCAGAGAAGTTGTTGCTGCATTCGTCTTACCCTGTCTTCCAGTTGTTCGGACGACATGTTTTCACGCATGCTGTCAACTTTTATGGGGAAACAGAAGGGAGTTAGTTGTTTTGGGAAGCGAATAATAATATTTCCGTTTACAATCCGGGTCAGCGCATTTCTTAGCCTTATTTCTTCCATCTGCTGATCAAATACTTCCTGGTAAGCTTGTCTGAGTAAGAGATTGTTGGGTTCATAATCGCTGAACACTTTAAAAAGAAGAGAAGCTGAAGATTGAAGGTGCCGGGCCTTTTTAAATTCACCCGGATATCCCTGGAATACCAATCCACCAATAACAGCAATATCCCTGAATTTTCTTTTTGCCATTTCTATTGAATTCACGCTTTGGGTGATGTCATTCAATAAATTTTCTGTACTGAATAAGTCGGTTGCATTGCTATCGTCTAATGGAATGGGTTGATCACTGAGTAATTCAAACCCATAGTCATTCATTACAAAGGAGAAAGTGATAGGTATTGTCCTGCTCATTCGCCAGGCCAGTAGTGCTGCCATAGCTTCATGAACCAGTCTACCTTCGAAAGGATACACAAATAAATGAAACCCGTCTTTGGTTTCTATATGTTCTATCAACAACTCATTTTCTTTTGGAATATGTGATAGTTTTTCCTGCAATTCAAATAAAGGAGCCAGTGCTTTTAATTCGGGTTCATTTGCTTTTTTACCGAGTGCGTGGTCAAATGTTTTACGCAGCATAAGGCCAAGATTGGCTGTTAGTGGCATACGTCCACCCATCCAGCTTGGAACGATTGATTTTTTAGATGTTGAGGGTCTTACTGTAACAGTCATCTCTTTGATACCCATCAGTTCAAGGTTGCGTCCGGCGAGTGTAAAAACAGTTCCCGGATCAAGCCTGCTGATAAACCATTCTTCAATCACGCCAATAAATTTCCCATTCATGAGTTTCACTTTCAGCATAGCGTCACTTACGATGGTGCCAATATGCATACGATGCCGCATGGCTATTCTTCTGCTGGTAATCCTGTAAATACCTTCTATAATTTCTACTTTTCTGTATTCATCATATTGCTGCAATGCAGTTCCGCCTTGTGTAATATGCAATAATACTTCCTGCCAATCCTGGTCCTGTATATCGGCAAAACAGTGGGTGCTTTTTATTTCATCCAGCATTTCTTTTGCCCTGAATCCTTCACTGATGGCCAGTGTACATAAGTATTGTAAAAGCACATCATAGGCCAGTAAAACGGGTTCGCGGCTTTCAATTATACCTTTTTGTATGGCAGTTTTAAGTGCTGCGGCTTCTACCAGCTCGAGTGAATGAGTGGGTAAAAAATAGATACGGCTTATTTCTCCGGGCTGATGGCCACTTCTGCCGGCCCTTTGTAAAAAGCGGGCAACGCCTTTTGGCGAACCTACCTGTATAACTGTATCAACCGGTCTGAAGTCAACACCGAGATCAAGACTGGCAGTACAAACAACGGCTTTTAATTTCTGTGTATGCAGTGCATCCTCTACCCATTCTCTCAATTCCTGTTCAATACTTCCGTGATGTAATGCTATAGCACCCGCCAGTTGAGGGGCTACTGACAGGATCGTCTGGTACCAGGTTTCAGTCATGCCCCTTGTATTGATAAAAATCAGTGTTGTATTGCTGGCTTCAATAATGGGAATGATTTTTTCAGCCAGTTTAATACCTAAATGTCCGGCCCATGGATATTTTTCAATTTCATCCGGGATAATCGATTTTACTTCTATCTGTTTATTAATCCGTGCACGAATGATCACACCTTTTTGCTGAATAGGGTATAGTAACACATCTTTAGCCTGCTCCAGATTACCGATGGTGGCACTGATACCCCAAACAGAGAGGGCTCGTTGATTACTTTTTGCCAGTGCAGCCAAACGGGCAACTGCCAGTTCAACCAGAACTCCTCTTTTACCTCCCAATAGTTCATGCCATTCATCTATGGCAATCAGTTGTAAAGATTTGAATAGATCAGGATATCCTTTCTGGGCCAATAATAAATGCAGGCTCTCCGGTGTGATGATCAGCACTTCGGGCATATTTCTTTTTTGCTTCTGCCGCTCTCCTGTGTCCGTGTCGCCATTGCGGATACCAATTCGCCATGACATATTTAATGCTGCTATTACTTCTTCCATGGCCCGGCCAATATCTTTTGCCAATGCCTTTAAAGGTGTAACCCACAATAATAAGAGTCCATTGTTTTTGCTGGAACGATAATCCTGTGGATGGTCGTTGATGAATTGTATGATACTTCCAAGGAAAACAGAAAAGGTTTTGCCACAACCTGTAGGGGCATTGATTAAGCCGCTTTCTTTTTTTAGAATCTGCTCCCATGCTTCTGCCTGAAAAGCAAAAGGTGAGAATCCTCTGGTGGAGAGCCATTGCTCTATGATGAGCTGTCCTTCGTTAATCCTGCTTTTCATTTTACAGATCAATAGCAATGATAATTGCCATCATCTAAAGTATTCATTTCAGGTGGCTTTACTGTTGCTGAATGTAAAAACTTTACGGATGAGTTATTTTCGTATTTCTGCACCTGTCTGAGCAATATTTTACTTCTGCCCATACTTTTTCCCACTTTTTTCGCCAGCTGAATGGACGCTGACAAGCAGCACAGATTTTCGAGGGTAAATTTTTCTTATTGCCTTTGAAAGTTTTCACGGGATTGTTAACAAACCGATCAATCTTTTGTTGTGTTATTGATGGCTTACAGCGCGTATCTGTCCATCCATTTTGCGGATATAATAGAGCTTTTTATTCTCCAGATAGTCAACAGCATTAGGGTTGTTGCTGTAAGGTTTTACAGTCTGGATATCAAAATCATTAAAAAGTTTAAAACTTTTATCATTGATATTGTTCATCAGCTTTCCTTCATACTTAATCAGAAGCTTTGTAAAATGATACATCGCTTCAAAACCCTTGAAGACCATATCACTGGGTCTGCCGGAAAATCTGTTCCTGTAAATATTGGTGATATCGAGCCCGAGTTTATCAGTTCTGATAAAATGATAAGGTGTAGTATAAATGACTTCTATATTTCTGTCTACCCCTCTTAATGCATCCCAGGTGGGCATTCCCATGGCAATACTTCTGTACTTCCTCGATTCACTGAGAGCTTTTACCAGGTTGCTTCCGAAAAGTTCATTCAGTGATCCGCAAATGATAATATTTTGTCTGCTACTGTCGAGATAACTGATCACCTGACTGGTTGTAAAACTGTCGGTTAATTCAACCGTTTTTATCTTCAGAGGCGCACCAGGAGTGGCCCGGCTGATTTCACTGAAAGTAGATTGTATCATATCTTCCACAGCACCTTTTCGTCTGAACATGGTAAGGTTACTCGTAGGATACACGCGCTGCAGGTATCGGTAAATACCTTCCAGGTGTGTTTTAAGTGTGGGGTTGATAAGAATAAAATAAGGGTTTTCAGTAAGCCCGCCGTCATTGGGATAGGTAGCTGAAATCAATGGAATTTCATGCTCGAGTGCAAAATCGGCCAATGGTTTTATTTCATTACGATTGTTGAATGAAGCGATGATCAGTGAAACTTCACCGAGAGTGCTATCCATTAAAACAGTACTAATATTTTCTTTGGTTGATTTGGTATCATAAAATACAACTTCCACAGGTGCCTGTTCCTTATTGAGCGAATCAATGGCGAGCATAATACCGTTATAAAAATCAAGCCCCGGCATCATATACCTGGGTAATATCTGGTTACCCAAACGATAATTGCCATCCTGTGTAAATGCAGAATCCAGATATACAGGTGCAAATACGGCGATCTTGTACACTCGCTCACTGGTTTGTGCATTGGTATGGCACAGTAAGCAGGTGAGCAGCAGAAAAGATAATATGGTCCTGATATGGCTTCGCATAGTAACAACTATTCCCATTCAATCGTAGCAGGTGGTTTACTGCTGATATCATAAACAACCCTGTTAATACCTCTTACATTATTGATGATTTCATTCGACACATGTGCCAGGAATTCATAAGGCAGGTGTGCCCAGTCGGCCGTCATACCGTCAACCGACGTTACAGCCCTTAAAGCAACTGTAAATTCATACGTACGTTCATCGCCCATGACCCCAACACTTTTTACAGGTAGCAAAATAGCGCCGGCCTGCCATACCTGTGTGTAAAGGTTATGCGATTTCAGGGCTTTGATATAAATATCATCAGCCGCCTGCAGCAGTGCTACTTTTTCTTCGGTTACTTCTCCAAGTATCCTGATCGCCAAACCTGGACCCGGGAAAGGATGCCTGTTAATCATGTCTGCCGGGATACCCATTTCAAGCCCTACTCTTCTTACTTCATCTTTAAATAAATAACGCAAAGGTTCAACGAGGTCGAGGTGCATGGTATCGGGTAAACCACCTACATTATGGTGCGATTTGATGGTTTGTGAAGGCCCATGTACACTCACGCTTTCAATAACATCGGGATAAATAGTTCCCTGTCCGAGGAATTTTACACCCGTTACTTTTTTTGCTTCTTCCTGAAATACATCAATAAAGAGCTTACCAATTACTTTTCGTTTTGCTTCCGGATCTGTTTTGTCTTTGAACTCATCATAGAAAAGTTGTTTGGCATCTATACCTGTAACATTGAGTCCGATGGTTTTATAGGTATCCAATACCTGTTGAAACTCATCTTTTCTCAATACGCCATTGTCTACAAATATGCCATGCAACCTATTACCAATGGCTTTGCTGATTAATGTGGCAGCAACGGTACTGTCTACACCACCACTCAACGCCATGATGACATGATGGTCGCCGATTTGTTTTTTCAGTGCTTCCACTGTTTCATGGACAAAGGAAGCAGGGGTCCAGTCCTGGCTGCAACCACATATATTAACAAGGAAATTATGGATGATTTTTTTCCCTTCAGTAGAATGATATACTTCCGGGTGGAACTGAATGCCATGTAAAGGATGGGTGCCCGTGGTTGTTTTTCTGAAAGCGGCTACAGGAATACTTTCTGTAATAGCTGTAATTTCAAATCCTTCAGGTAAGGTAACAATGGAATCACTATGACTCATCCAAACCTGTGAACCTTTGGAAACACCCGTTAATAACTGATCTTCTTTCAGCACTTCCATCCTGGCTCTACCGTATTCCCGTTTATTCGATTTATCGACACGGCCACCAAAATTCTTAGCGGTCAGTTGTGCGCCGTAACAAACACCCAAAACAGGTACTTTATCAATCATGGCAGCAATATCCACATTCGGGGCATTTTCCTCATTTACACTGAAGGGCGATCCACTCAGGATAATGCCTTTTAATCCTTGTTCAAAGGTAAAATCCTTGTGAAAAGGGATGATCTCGCAATAAACATTGGCTTCGCGAACGGCTCGGGCAATCAACTGGGTGTACTGGCTGCCGAAGTCAAGAATGAGGATTTTTTCTGTCATGGCGCGAAGGTAAATGAATTTTTGGAGGCGCTCAAGTCGTATCAGCGGTCATAAAATCCTTAAGAATGGTGCTGAATTGCATCCGCTTTTCAATATTTTCGGGGTCTTAAAACAATCATATGAGAACCTTATTGGTAGTACTGTCTATTGTGGTAATGGCCAGTTCCTGCATTTTTATCGACTCAGAAAGCGTAAAAGGCAATGGAATCATTTCAGTAGAAACCCGAAAAGGACTGAATGCGCACCGCATCAGGCTGGCGGGTTTTATGGATGTGGAGCTTACCCAGGGTTCGGGTACCGAGGTAAAAGTGGAGGCAGATGAGAATTTGCAACAGTATATAATTACCGAAATGGAGGATGATGTATTGGTGATAAAAATGAGAAGTAATATCCGTTTTATAAACAGCGAAAGACTTAAAATTTATATTACCACCGACCGACTGGAGCAAATTACCTTATCAGGCTCTGGAAATATTGTCGGTACCAATAAATTTACCGGATCTGATCGCCTCAAATTAAGGGTATCCGGTGTGGGTGATTTAAAACTCGACTTGAATACCCCTGAGCTGGAAGCAGAAATCAGTGGAAGCGGGTCACTGGTTCTAAGTGGTGAAACAAAAGATGCCAGGATACAAATCAATGGTGTGGGCGATTGTAATGCTGAAACCCTGAAAGCCGAAAATGCAACCGTAAAAATTGCAGGTAGTGGTGATGTAAAAGTCTTTGCTGATACAAATTTAGATGTTACCATTCGAGGTGTAGGATCGGTATATTATAAAGGAGCTGCTACCGTATCACAAAAAATCAGCGGAAGCGGGGAAGTCAAACGCCTGGAAGAATAAAATAAAGACAGGTAACTCCAATGGGTTACCTTTTTTATTTGCGGTTATTAACCTTACCCCTAAATTTTATAGTTTGATATAAAGAGGATCTTATGAATTGGAAAGAAAGGATTTTATTGATTTTACTAGCCAGTGTAAACTTCACACATATTCTCGATTTCATGGTAATGATGCCATTGGGAAATTTCCTGATGCCCTATTTTAACATTACACCCGCACAGTTCAGCGTAATCGTAGCTTCATACAGTATCAGTGCCGCTGTTTCCGGATTTGCCGCCGCTTTTTATGTAGATGGTTACGACCGTAAAAAAGTATTGCTGTTTGGTTATATCGGGTTTATCGTTGGTACTCTTTGTTGCGGTATAGCGCCAAGTTATATTTTATTACTTGTTGCAAGAATCACGGCAGGTTTATTTGGCGGATTGATTGGCGCCCAGGTACTGAGTATTGTGGCAGATAGCTTTCCTTATGAAAAAAGAGGACAGGCTATGGGAATTCTGTTTTCGGCTTTCTCGCTGGCATCTATCGTTGGCGTACCCGCAGCCTTATACCTGGCAGGTTGGGCCGGATGGCATACACCCTTTTTGGCCATTGGTGGATTAGGTGTGATTATCATATTGTTATTAGGGCGTTATCTACCCCCGATGTCTGGTCATATTCATGGAGAAAGAATCAAGCCACTACTGATGTTAAAAAATGTAATCAGTAGCCGTAAACAATTAGTGGCATTGGGTTTGTCAGGTGCACTGATGCTCGGGCATTTTCTTATTATTCCCTTCCTCAACCCATACATGGAATTCAATGTGGGTTTTACGGATACACAACGTAACATGATTTACATGGTTGGTGGACTGGCTACTTTTTTCACCTCACCTTTAATCGGAAAATTGGCAGATAAATATGGTAAGCACAATACCTTTATCGTTTTTGCACTGGTATCACTGATTCCGATTTTTCTGATTACCAATATGCCAGCCATCAAATATTATTATGTGTTGATGGTAACGGGTATCTGGTTTGTATTGAGTACCGGTAGAGGTATACCTGCACAGGCCATCATCAGTAATGTGGTACCGGCCGAGCAACGGGGAAGTTTTATGAGTTTTAATGGATCTATTCAGCAACTCTTTTCAGGTGTTGCATCACTCATTGCTGGTGCTATTGTCATCAGTAAACCCGATCATACAATTGTTCACTACTCCTGGGTTGGTTACCTGAGTATTGCCATCGTGTTATTCTCGGTGTTTATTGCCAGGAAATTACTGCAGTATGAGAAAGCAGGTGGGGGGTAAGGGGGCATATAGCATATGGCTAATTGTTCATAGCAGAAACTAATATTTTGCTATCAACTATGAACTATTAGCCATACGCTATTAACCCCAACCTCATCTCAATTTGAAAACCGGATACCGCATATGTGCTGGCTCGTAATAGGGTGATTGCCTGTACACAAAATCAAGTTGTGCACTGGCATTGGCGGCAAATTTTTCATCTGCTTTTTTCCTGGCATCCAGTTCAGCCCTTATTTCGGGATGTGCTTTCAGGTAAGCTGCTGCCACATCTTCCCACCGGTAATTGCTGTATCCTTCTTTCTGTTGCAGAATGGCATCAAAAAAATTCCAGGAGAAATAGCTGTCATCGGCACCAGGTTCAAGTGTTTCTATGAGGAAGCGGTCGGCAGACTGGCCGGTATAAATCACATAATCCCCTTTCAGGAACTGTATTTGCTGCATTTGTGTGGTCATTTTTATACCCGACTGGCGATAATGTTTTTCAAAGGCACGGGTGGCAGTTCTGTAGTCGCTCAGTTTCGATACTTCCACTTCAATAAGTGTATCATTTTTCAGACGCTGCATAATCACTTTATTGATGCTCAGTAATTCAATTACCGTGTGCCAGCCTTGTGGTATGATGTAGGCTTTTGGTTTTTTAACCAGTTGTTCTCCCTTGAAATAATTAAAGTATTTGATTTCTTTGGTGTAAGGTTTTGTCCGGTCATAATACATTCTGTTCATTCCGGTAACCTCACTGGGTTTCTGTGCAGATGCATAACCCATAAAACGAACCATATCAAATCGTGAAGTATCAACGCGGTAGGTTAAGGGAAATTCCGCTTGTTGCCGAACGGCTTCAATGGCTTTTTGTCTTGTTGATTTAATAGCAGCAGCTTGTTTGGTTGCTTCTTCAAGAAAAGTCTGCATTAATGAATAAGTGCTTTTTACCCTTTGTTCAAAAGGTTTGAGCATATGTGTTTCGGGCATGAAAGCCATGGTTTGAAACAAAGTAGCATACCCACTGCTATAACGGGGAGGGTCATAAAATGCTACCCAGTTTCTTTCGGGATTACCACCTTCAAAACTTACATAAGGTACTAGTGGCCAGTTTTTCTGTTCCATTCCCTTATACAAAGAAGGTTCAAACACATCGTGGAGGTATTGTCCTAATACAGATCCCAGCTTACTGTGTTGTGACGTAAGCAGGGTCATGGTATGCTGATAATCTGCGCCATCACTTACGTGATTGTCTACCAGTATATCCGGATTGAGGAACTGAAAAATACGAGCAAATTCTTTTGCTTCACGGCTATCGCTTTTGATAAAGTCTCTGTTCAGGTCCAGGTTTTGTGCATTACCCCTGAAGCCATAACTCACAGGCCCTTCCTGATTGACCCTTGAGAAACCGGTTCTGTTTAAACTTCCGCCAATATTGTAAATAGGAACAATACCCAGCACCACATTAGCAGGTGCTTTGAGTTTACCCGTAACAAGATCGCGGAGAAGCATCATACTGGCATCTATACCATCGGGTTCACCAGGATGAATACCATTATTGATCATGATAACCACTTTATTTTCCTTATGCCACTGAATGGGATCATGTTTTCCATCCGTGCTAAATAAAACAAGGTGAAGAGGGTATCCGGCATCCGTTAACCCGAATTCTTTTATCCGGATACTAGGAAATGCGGCATCCAGTTCTTTATAATAACGAATGCACTGTTCATAGGTAACGGTTTCTTTACCTGCCGTTTTTTCAAAAACGGTTTGCCATTTTTGGGCAAATAAGGCAGTTGATAGGAATACTTGTAGGAGAAGCAGTATTTTTTTCATTACTTTCAAGTTGAAAATTTATTCAAAGTAATGGAAAACCCGCATAGTATATTACTGGTTGAAGATGAAGCTAAACTCGGGCAGATTATCAGAGATGAGTTGAAAAGGCAGGGATACCTTGTAGACCTGGCCGTAGATGGAAGAGAAGCAGAGACCTTTTTCAAAACAAAAACCTATTCTATCGTTTTACTGGATGTAAACCTGCCTTATAAGAGCGGGCTGGAGCTATGTAAAGAATTCAGGGCGACCAATAAAACCATGCCGATTGTGATGTTAACTGCCATCGGACAGATTCAGGATAAAGTAGAAGCTTTTGAGCTGGGGGCCGATGATTACTTAGTAAAACCTTTTCATTTTGAAGAATTGTTTGCCAGGGTAAAAGCATTGCTAAAACGAACAGATAAGCCAGCAGAAGATGAAAAGATTCTTGTGGAAGATCTTACCATCGATATGAGGAATAAATCGGTGCTGCGGGGTGGATTACAGATTAACCTTACTGCCAAAGAATTTACACTCCTTACTTTGCTGGCACGTAACCGCGACAGGGTGATTTCAAAACAGGAAATACTTGAAAAAGTCTGGGACCTGAGTTTTGATACGGGTACGAATACCATTGAAGTATATATCAGTTTCCTTCGAAACAAGATCGACAAGCCATTTGAACATAAACTGATTCATACAAAACCCGGATTTGGTTATTATATCAAATAAATTAGACCTGGGATGAGTTTCAGACTCCGATTTGCACTGCGCTTTACGTCTGCCGTGGCGGTGATTCTACTGATTTGTTTCATCAGTATCTACTTTTTATATGCCAATTACCGGCAACAGGATTTTTATAACCGGGTACGTTCCGAAGGACTTGAAGTATACCGGCTGCTGACAAAATTGGGAGATAAAGACCAGGGGAAATCTATTGATATCATACGTGAAGTGCATAGCAGTATCATTTATGAAGAAGAGATCATGATCCTTGATTCGAACCGGAATATTCTGTTTTCCATTCCGGAAGTAACTGATATTAGCAATATCAGTTCCATGTTTCAGAAAATAAATACTACCGAAGATTATACTGAGATTATTGGTGATCGACAGTATCTGGGTTTGTACCTGCCACAGCCTAAAGTTCAAATAGTGATTTCTGGAATTGATGAACCGGGCCTTACCCGTTTACAAAACCTTAAATTAATTTTACTGATTGTGTTTGCCGCGGCGCTGATCATCAGCACTTCCATTTCTTTTTTATTCAGTATCCAGGTGTCTCAACCATTGCTGTCACTGAGCAAGCAAATGGAAACCACTTCGGAAGTAGACCTGCGGAAGCGTATTCCCGAAAACGCTGCATTTTCTGAAGTGAACTTAGTAGCCAGAAATTTTAATGCTATGTTAGAGCGGCTGGAGAAAACATTTGAGTTTCAGCGAAGTTTTGTACACCATGCTTCACATGAACTCAGAACACCTTTGGCCACTATGTTATCGCATACAGAATCTGCACTGGCCAACCGGCTTACAGAGGAAGAATATCGTATCGTACTGGGGTCGTTGAAACAAGACCAGGAAAGAATGATTGAACTCACCAATTCGCTGTTACTTATTTCACAGTTTGAGCAACAGGGATTCGATCAGTCATGGCCCATTTGCAGGGTAGATGAAATTTTGTATGATAAAATCAGTATCAATGTAAAAATGTTTCCCGATCTCGGTATATCACTGGTATTCCTGAATACGCCTTCCTCAGATGATGACCTGACCATTAAGGGAAATGAGGCCTTGCTTAAATCGATGTTCAGTAACCTGATTCGTAACGGGTATTATTATTCCACTAATAAAAAAGTGGAAATTTTTCTCGAAATAACAGAAGATAAAGTGCTCGTGCATGTAGAAACAAAAGGAGAGCACCTGAATGAGGTAGAAAGGGAAAAAATTATGATACCCTTTTTCAGAGGGGAATATGCCCGTCAGAAAAAAACAACGGGGGCCGGACTGGGACTTACCATTGTTCAGCGAATCCTGAATATGCACAAAGGATCACTGGTTTATTCCCCCATGCCAAACCAGGTAAACCGGTTTACGGTAATATTACCCAAGGCAAAAACCGTTTAGGGCATAAAAAAACCAGCCGGAGGCTGGTTCAATATGATGAGCTGATCCGTTTAGGATTAAGCAGTTGCTTTCTTAGCCAGTTTGCTCTTCAGGTTAGCCGCTTTGTTTTTGTGGATGATACCACGCTTAGCCAACTTGTCGATCATAGAAACAACGTCAGGTAACTGCTCTGTATAAGCCTTGGTATCTGTACCGGCTTTCAGTTCACGGATAGCGTTACGGGTAGTTTTACCATAATAACGGTTGCGATCGCGACGCTTAGCAGCTTGTCTCACATCTTTCTTAGTAGCTGAATGATTTGCCATTTTCTGTTTTTTTCAGGACGGCAAAGGTAAGGACTGGAACCCAAACAGGGAAATTTTTATTGAAAAAAGTCTGAAAAGGGTCAAAAGTCCGAAAGTCGGGAAAGTCCGAAAGTCCGAAAGAAGCATATCTAAGTGGCGATACCCCTTTTTTTACAGCATTCTTCCGGACTTTCCGGTCTTTCGGTCTTTTCGACTTTCCACACTCACCCGCCCATAATTTGGTCAAAAATTAGGCATTTTTTCTGCCTTCAATGACCGATATTTGCCAACCTGTAATTTAAAATTGGACGTATAATATCTACCCATGAAGGATTTTTCGTATATCACAAACTCACATCCAGCTTATATTGAGAGTCTTTACCAGGAATTTGTTCAGAATCCGGCGGCCATTGACCCCGATATGAAGAAGTTTTTTGAAGGGTTTGATTTCGCCATTGCCAACGGATCAGCTGCAACAGCAGGTTCAAACGGACAGGCTTCAGCGCCCACAGATGGTATTGACTGGATGAAAGAGATCAGGGTATACAGGCTCATCCTGGGTTACCGTAACAAGGGGCATTTACTGGCTAAAACCAATCCTATTCGTGCCAGGAAAGACAGAGGCGCCAACCTTGATCTGTCTTTTTTTGGACTGTCTGATGCAGACATGAACACCACTTACCAGGCTGGTAACCTGATTGGACTCGGGGCAACTACTTTAAGAAACATCCTTACTCACCTTGAGCGCTGTTATGCATCGCATGTGGGTATTGAGTTTAAATACATCAGTGACCAGAAAAAAATTGATTGGCTCACGCAGGAAATGGAGCGGTCATTTACACAGCCACTTCCATTGGATAAGAAAAAGCGGATCCTGGAAAAACTGAACCAGGGTGTGATGTTTGAAAAATTTCTTCACACCAAATATATTGGTCAGAAAAGGTTTTCACTCGAAGGCGGTGAAACAACGATAGCCGCGCTCGATACCATCATAAACGTAGCTGCTAATAATGATGTACAGGAAGTAGTGATTGGAATGGCCCACAGAGGCAGACTGAATGTACTTGCCAATATCTTGGGTAAAACCTATGAACAGATATTCAGTGAATTTGAAGGCACGGCAGTGATGGATCAGACAATGGGTAGTGGCGACGTGAAATACCATATGGGTTATGGAAGTGAGATACAAACACCTGATAACAAAACGATTCACCTTAAGCTCATGCCCAACCCTTCACACCTGGAGGCTGTTGATCCTGTGGTAGTAGGTTTTGCAAGAGCCAAGGCAGATGTTTTATACAACAGTGATTTCGACAAAATCCTTCCAATACTTATTCATGGTGATGCATCGGTTGCAGGACAGGGAATTGTGTACGAAGTTTTACAAATGAGTAATCTGCGAGGCTATTATACTGGTGGAACCATTCATTTTGTAATTAATAACCAAATAGGATTTACTACGGATTTTGATGATGCCCGCAGTGCAGATTATTGTACTTCTATTGCTGCCATGGTGCAGGCACCGGTATTACATGTGAATGGTGATGATGCAGAAGCAGTAGTAAAATGTGCTGAAATTGCTACCCGCTACCGACAGGAATTTAATTCTGATATTTTTATCGATATGGTGTGTTACCGTAAACACGGTCACAATGAAGGCGATGATCCTAAATACACACAGCCACAATTATATGCACTGATTGATAAACACCAGAATCCACGCGAACTCTATACCCAGTTTCTCATGCAAAACGGAGAACCCGATGCACAGCAACTGGCGAAAGAGATGGAAAAAAAATTCTGGGCTGATCTGCAGGAACGTTTAGATGAGGTAAAACAAAATCCATTACCTTATAAATACCAGCAACCGGAATTAGTGTGGAAGAGTTTGGGTAAAGCCACCGAAGAGGATTTTGACCAGTCGCCGTCAACGGCTATTGCAGAAACAGAAGTAAAAAGGTTATTCAATAACCTTATGCAATGGCCTGCTGATTTCAAGCCACTGAAAAAAGTGGAAAAATTGCTGCAGGATAAAATCAAACTGCTGGAAACTGAGCAGAAAATAGACTGGGCTACTGCAGAACTGCTGGCTTATGGATCTATTCTGGTAGAAGGTAACCTTGTGCGAATGAGTGGTCAGGATGTAAAACGTGGTACTTTCAGTCATCGTCATGCTATTCTTCGCGACGAAAACACGAATGTTGAATACAACCGACTCAATCATTTCCAGGACAACCAGGAGAAGTTCCGCATCTACAATTCTTTGTTAAGTGAATATGGTGTACTTGGTTTTGAATATGGTTATGCCATGGCCAATCCAAATGCACTTGTTATTTGGGAAGCACAGTTTGGTGATTTCTGTAATGGTGCACAAACCATGATCGATCAGTTTATAGCAGCCGGAGAACAAAAATGGCAACGACAGAATGGTGTGGTTATGTTATTGCCACATGGATATGAAGGTCAGGGTCCCGAGCATAGCAGTGCAAGGCTGGAACGTTTTCTGCAAATGTGTGCTGAACTGAATATGGTGATTACCAATATTACCACAGCTGCCAACCTTTTCCATGCATTGCGTCGCCAGCTCAGCTGGAATTTCCGCAAACCCATGATCAATTTTTCGCCAAAGGCCAACCTCAGAAATCCGGGTACCTATAGTTCAATCGGAGAGTTTACACAGGGTGGGTTTAAAGAACTGATTGATGATGGTTTTGTAAACGATGCATCACAGGTTAAAAAAGTATTGTTGTGCAGTGGTAAAATTTATTTTGAACTGGCAGACCAGCAACAGAAAGAAAACAGGCATGATGTGGCAGTTGTAAGACTGGAACAACTCTATCCATTACCACACAAACAACTGGAAGCTCTGCACAGGAAGTACAACAAAGCAACCTGGTTCTGGGTACAGGAAGAACCTTTGAATATGGGAGCTGCCTCTTTCCTGCAGATGAACCTGAAAAGCATCAACTTTGGTGTAATCAGTAGAAATGCAAGTGCAGCTACAGCAACCGGTTATGCCAAAGTACATGCGGCAGAACAGGCAGAAATCATAAGTACAGCTTTTGGCATTTAATGATAACAACACAGATTTGAATTTATAATTATAAACAGGTAATTCCGATGATCGAAATTAAAGTACCAACAGTAGGAGAGTCCATAAATGAAGTGACGCTATTAAAATGGACCAAGAAAGATGGTGAGTGGGTAGAACGTGATGAAGTGATTGCAGAGCTCGAAAGTGAAAAAGCCACTTTTGAAGTAAATGCAGAACAGTCAGGTGTTTTAACCACTGTTGGTAAAGAAGGAGATACACTGAACATCGGTGATGTACTTGCGAAAATAGATGAAACAGCAGCTAAGCCCGAAGGAGCGCCCGCCGCACCATCAGCACCTGCACCAGCCCCTGTTGTAAAAAATGAAGCACCAGTAACAGCTGTGTCTAATGATGTAAAAGCTACACCTGTTGCATCAGCCATCATAGCCGATAAAAAAGTAGATCCCAGCTCCATTAAAGCTACAGGAGCGGGTGGTAAAATTGTGAAACAAGATGTACTGGAAGCCTTATCTAATCCAGGTAAAAAATCATTGGCTGCCGGTGGAGAACTCTTCAGTAGGAATGTGCGTCAGGAGAAAATGAGTAACCTGCGCAAAACCATCAGTAAGCGCCTGGTAGAAGCAAAGAATACAACGGCCATGTTAACCACTTTTAACGAGGTTGATATGACACGTATCATGGAAGTACGTAAACAATACAAAGATAAATTCAAGGAAATACATGGTGTGAACCTGGGCTTCATGAGCTTTTTTGCGAAAGCTTGTGCCATAGCCCTCGGTGAATGGCCTTCTGTAAATGCATATATTGATGGAGACCAGCTGGTATACCACGATTATGCAGATATCAGTATTGCAGTAAGTACACCCCGCGGACTTACGGTGCCTGTTATGAGAAATGTAGAAAGCCTGAGTATGGCCGATGTAGAGAAAAAAGTAGTGGAGCTGGCAGGTAAGGCAAGAGATAGTAAGTTAACTGCCGAAGAATTACAGGGTGGCACTTTTACCATTACCAATGGTGGGGTATTCGGCAGTTTAATGAGTACGCCCATCATCAATATTCCTCAGAGTGCCATTTTAGGCATGCATAAAATACAGGAAAGACCCATGGCCATCAATGGTCAGGTGGTTATTCGTCCGATGATGTACCTGGCACTGAGCTATGATCATCGCATCATCGATGGCAGAGAAAGCGTAAGTTTTCTGGTACGTGTAAAAGAACTGCTCGAAAATCCGGAACTACTGCTTTTTGGAAAAGATCCGGTAAAGACCTTACTCGAAGTCTAAAGGTTTTTATTATACAGAAATTACTGTAACTTGATAAGGCGATGTTTTATCATATGGCTAAACCATGATAAAACATGAACCCTAATGTGATGAACTGAACCCCATGATGCGATTCCAGTCATATTTTAATACGGCTATTACCCTGATACAGGGATACAATGGTACTACACCACTGGTTCATTATCTCAAACAGTATTTTTCAGCCGAAAAAAAACATGGGGCCAAAGACCGGAAATATATCTCACATCTTTGTTACAGTTATTACAGGCTAGGACATGCATTAAAAGAACTCACTGTAAAAGAACGCCTGCGTATTGCACTTTTTTTTGCTGAAAAAATTCCCGGCTACTGGGTGGGTTTGTATAAACCAGACTGGGTGAAAAACTGGAGCGAAGACCTTGTTGAAAGAGTCGCCTATATAGAACAGCAATATCCGGTTTTCAGTATACAGCATATTTATCCCTGGAAGGAAGAGATGAGTACAGGAATTGATCTTGCCGAGCTATGTTATGCACAGTTCACACAGCCAGATCTTTTTGTGCGCCTGCGGCCGGGGAAAGAAGAACAGGTAAAGCAAAAACTGAAATCGGCTGATATAGACTTTTCAGAAATCGGTAACGCAAGCCTGTCTATGGCCAATGGCACAAAATTAGACACCCTATTGAGTATAGATGAAGAGGCAGTTATTCAGGACCTGAATTCGCAGCGGGTTCAGCAATTTTTTCCCACAGATATTTTATCGTCTCCGGTTAAAGTGTGGGATTGTTGTGCGGCGAGTGGCGGTAAATCGATATTGGCTAAAGATACACTGGCCAATATTGAATTGACTGTTTCAGATGCACGCCATTCCATATTGCATAATCTGAAGACAAGGTTTGAAAGAGCGCAACTTACCCAGTATAATTCTTTTCAGGCAGACCTTTCAACTTCAACTTTTCAGCCACCGGAAAATGGTTTCGACCTGGTAATATGCGATGCGCCATGTACCGGAAGTGGAACATGGTCTCGGACACCTGAACAGCTTTCTTTTTTCGGAACAGATAAGATTACACTTTTTACCGCCTTGCAACGAAAAATCAGCCAGAATATCATCAGTGCCATTCAACCGGGTGGTTATTTATTGTATATCACCTGCTCGCTTTTCAGAAGAGAAAATGAAGATATCGTAAGCCTGCTCTTGACTGAAAATTCATCACTCAAACTCGTAAAACAGGAATTGCTGAAAGGCTATCACCAGAAATCGGATACCATGTTTGTGGCATTGTTAAAGAAGCTATCGTAAACCCTTATACAGGCAATAATTCTCCACGCTGAATAATACCTCCACCGATTACATCATTTCCTTCATAAAAAACGGCACTCTGACCCGGGGCAATACTTTTTACATTTTCGTAAAAATGTGCACGAATGCCATTGTCGCTGGTATATAAATTTGAAAGTGCACCCCTGTCTTTATAACGGATACGTGTCATGGCTTCCATACCATCTGTAATACCATCATATTTAATCCAGTTGATTTTTCCAACCAGCATATCGTTTTGTTCGAGATCGGTTTCTTCCCCAAGTACCACAGTATTTGTATCGGGATCAATAGCAGTTACATATGCCGGTTTACCCAATGCAATATCCAGCCCCTTTCTTTGCCCGATGGTATAAAACGGATAACCTTTATGCCGGCCAAGTTTGTTACCGGTTTTGTCAACAAACCAGCCACCGTTTACTTTTTCTTCTAATCCGTCAACATTTCTTTTCAGGAAACCGCGGTAATCGTTATCGGGAACAAAGCAGATTTCATAGCTCTCACTTTTTTTAGCCAGTTCCGGATAGCCCATATCCATGGCCATCTGGCGGATATCTTTTTTATGGTATTTACCTAATGGCATCATGGTGCGGCTCAGGAGTTCCTGATCAAGGCCCCATAAAACATAACTCTGGTCTTTTGTTTCATCTAAACCTTTACTGATTACATATCGCCCGTTCTCATGTTGTCTTACCTCTGCATAATGACCGGTGGCAATAAAATCGCAGTTGAGTGCATTGGCTCTTTTGAGCAGGGCACGCCATTTAATATGGGTATTACACATCACACAGGGATTGGGTGTGCGGCCAGCCAGGTATTCTTCTACAAAGTTTTCAATCACAAAACCACCAAACTCTTCCCTGATATCTAAAATAAAATGAGGAAATCCATGGTGAACGGCCGCCTGTCTGGCGTCGTTGAATGAATCGATATTACAACAGCCAGTTTCTTTTGAACTGGTACCACTGCTGGCATAATCCCATGTTTTCATGGTAATACCTACCACTTCATACCCTTCATGGTGCAACATGAGTGCCGTAACGGTACTGTCTATACCGCCACTCATTGCCACCAACACTTTTCCTTTACGGCTCATGACTGAAAATATTAGTCTGCAAAGGTACGGATAACGCGTTGAAATGGTATTTTAGGGACAGATCTGAGCTACTTAAAAGGTTTTCGAAAAGCGAAAAATCAGACATCAACCGCCATCAGCTTGAAAGTATCACTCCACCCGTCATACACAAAACTGCAATACCTGAGTACATCCCGGCCTATAATGCCGTCATACGGTGCATTGGTGTAATCGCCTTCAACCAGGTCAATCGGCAATGCTTTTTCGCGAAAAATGGGGAGGTAGAGGATACCCCTGAATAATTTCAGTTCATACCTTCCACCGGCTCCGTCAACCGTAGCATCGTCACGGTATTGGTTGAGCTTGAGTCGTTGAATGATGGTCTTATCGAGTCCGGATATATTGGAACCTGTATCAATCAGTAAACGGGTAGTAATATAAGTATGAAAGCCTTGAAAATTTTTTACATGAAGAAAAGTTTCTTCATCGGTATGAATTTCAGCTTCAATGATAGGACCGTGATCCTGTAAAGTAGGTATGGTAAGTTGTATTCCCTGCATAACTATAACAATTTATAAGCAGCCGTTCAATATTGAAACTGTTGTTAAACCAAAATCTGCAGATCATTAAACAAGTCCTGAAAATTTGCGGGAAATACGGTAACCGGGTACCATCATTTTCCCGATATTTACCGAAACTGTTTGTTATGATAAAATTATTAGTGATCGGGAATTTAGGCAAGGATGCTGTTCTGAACAATGTGAACGGTAAGAATGTCATCAATTTTACCGTGGCTCATACGGAGCGATATAAAGATGCACAGGGTACACAAAAGGACCGTACTGTTTGGGTTGACTGTTCTTACTGGACAGACCGTACCGGTGTTGTTCCTTACCTGAAAAAGGGAACCCAGGTATATGTAGAAGGCAATCCGGATGTAAGAACCTATACCACACAGGATGGCCGCAATGGAGCCACATTAACGCTTCGTGTTTTGAGCATTCAGTTGATCGGATCAAAAGGAAATGATGGTGGTGGAGCGCCCCAATCACCGGGTAATTATGGAAATACACCCGCTCCTTCCTATACTAATCAACCAGCTGTGAGTTCACCCAATGAGTTAACCGAGCCGATGGATGATCTGCCATTCTAAAATCCCCTGTAACATATTAATTATTAATGTGTTACTTCGAATATTGCGTAGAACTACGTGAGAAATTGCGTAGTTCTACGTAATATTTTTTTTAGTAATGGAGATATCATTGCTGTTGAAAGAAATAGTTATTAAACTGCTTCTTTACACAGGTCAGGTAGTGGAGTCGGATAACGAACAAACTAACTGATATTTGGGCGGGTTGATTCATGGGGGGATCAGCCCGTTCCATTTTTAAACACTAATTTATCAATTATGGATCATTCTATTTCTTTGGAGCAGGCTATTACCATGACCCGCCTGTATCGTTTATCTATACCAGCAGGTATGCCGTTGTCAGAAACTTTTCAGATAGCAAGTATTAAAGCATTATTGTCTGAACCAGACTGTACGGCATTACGAATTTATTATGGAAAGAAAGAAGATGGTACAATTCATGCTATTTTAGTTGGGGTAAATGAAAAAGGAGAAGATATAACTGATGGGATTATTTTAGAAGAAGCGTTTAGATGTCCTCCGATATGTACAGCTAATTCTCCATTGACCCGATAAACAAATTTACATTGGCTTCGGTGATAATTAATATAACATTTATGATGATGGGTATCGCCTTAGTCATTCTCTATGCATATAGAAAAAAAATTACTATAGATTATCGCCCATTCGCTATTTATTTGTGTGTGGCATTCATTAGCGAAGCCATCAGTAAAATAGCTATTTCTTTTGGTCAGTATTCTGTTATGTACTCAAACTGGTATGTATTGTTTGAATTTCCCATTTTTTTATGGATGTATTATAGTTGGAGCTCACGGAAAAATGCATTCCTGTTTATTACATTATTCTTAGTAGGCTTATTTGTCTGGATATACGATAATTTTATCTTCAGTAGTATCACCATTACCAATTCAGTTTACAGAATATATTATTCCCTGGTTTTGATTTTTTGTTCTATTAACCAGACAAATAAAATCCTTTTCTCCGATCACGGCCGTTTATGGAAAAATACCATATTTATGGTAAGCTCCGTAAGTATTGTTTATTACAGTTTCCGAGTCCTTATTGAAAGCATGTTCTTTTTCCAGGCTGAAACAAGCACTCAATTCCTGCTTTATGTATATACGATCATGGTAATTGTGAATTTTTTCGCACATTTGGTTTATACATTGGCCATTTTATGTATTCCAGCGAGGAGAAAATTTACTTTACGATACTGATTACAGCTTCTGTAATTGGATTGATTCTTTTATTCTTTCTTGTAACCATCATCCGGCAACACCAGAAACGAGTAAAACTTTACAACGAACAATTAAGAATGGAGGTAGAGCTCCTCGAAACGGAGAGAGCTAGAATTGCTTCCGATTTACACGACGATATCGGCCCCTTACTCTCTGCCATGAAAATGAACCTCCACCTATTGGATACCACCAATAAAAATGACCTGATGATCATTGGTAAAACTACCGGTCATATTGATCATACCGCTAAACGCTTAAGGGAAATATCAAATAATATTATGCCCTATACCCTGCAGTCAAAGGGATTAATAAAAGCTGTGCAGGAAATGATTGATTTACTTTCATCTGTTTCACAACTTCAGTTTTCTTTCGATTGTCAGCTTACAGATACGTCTATCAGTAAAGAAAAAGAAATACATATTTATCGCTTGTTCCAGGAAGCTTTGAATAATACTGTTAAACATGCCAATGCAACACAGATGGATATCAGGATATATGAAGACAAGAAGCAGTTATGCATTGATATACGCGACAATGGCGCAGGATTCGATCAGCAACAGGTAATGAACCGGACCAAAGGACTTGGATTACAGAACATACTGCGGCGTACCGAAATTTTGAAAGGGAAGGTTTATCTTGAATCCGCACCGGGTAAAGGCACCAGTTATCATTTTACTATTCCACACTCATAACATGGAACCAACTACACCAATTACGGTTCTCATTGCTGATGATCATGATATTTATCGTGACGGACTTTTCATGTTATTGTCTAAAGATCCGCTGATCAGGGTAGTAGGCGATGCGGCTAATGGGAAACAACTACTGCGTTTATACAAAGAATTTCAACCGGATATTGTATTAACAGATCTCAGGATGCCTGAACTGGATGGGATATCTGCCATCAGAGAAATGGCAACACTTAAGAAAGATGCTAAAATCATCGCATTGTCTACATTCGATAGCGATACCATGGTAACAGATGCGCTTGAAGCAGGTGCAATGGGCTATATAGTTAAGAATGCAGGGCGCGGTGAAATTACAGAAGCCATCAGAATGGTATATGCAGGAAATCCCTATTACTGTAAAACAACTTCCAGCAGACTCATCAGGCTGATTGCTCGCAGCGATTTTAATCCATACAACCTTAACAGTCCCAAACTGTTTACCGAAAAAGAAAAAGAGATCATAAAGCTGATCTGTGAGGAGAAAACAAGTAAAGAAATCGGAGATGCACTTTTTATGAGTCCAAGAACAGTGGAAGGGCACCGGACCAAAATCCTCGAAAAAATGAATGTTAAGACTACGGCCGGTATTGCCATTTATGCCCTGAAAAATGGGTTGTATCATTTGGGTGATTAATCAGCACCTTTCAAGCGAATCAAAAACGTCTCTTTATTTTGCTTTAAACAGTTTTGTACCTTGCGTGTATGGATCAGCTATTTTCTTATGAATCGCTTTACCAGTTTACCTATGCTGTGTTTAAAGCCATGGGATGTTCGGATACAGATGCCAACACAGCTACTACAGTCTTACTTTCTGCAGATCTCAGGGGTATAGACAGTCATGGTGTGGTCAGGTTAAGTGGTTATGTACGTTTATGGGAAGTGCAACGAATCAATACCGTACCCGATATTAAAATTGTACATGAAACACCCTCTACAGCTGTGGTAGATGGTGATGCAGGTCTGGGTCTGGTGGTAGCCCCTTTTGCCATGCAGGTAGCCATAGAAAAAGCTAAAAATGCAGGTACGGGTTGGGTAAGTGTTCGTAATACCAATCATTTTGGTATTGCAGGTTATCATGCGATGATGGCCTTGCAGCACGATATGATAGGAATGGCCATGACCAATGCCAGTGCATTGGTGGCACCTACTTTCTCCATTGAAAGAATGTTAGGCACCAACCCGATTGCAGTAGCCATACCTGCCGGTGAACAGCCTGCTTTTGTAGCAGATATGGCAACCACCACTGCAGCCAATGGAAAACTGGAAATCCTGCAAAGAAAAAACGAAGCAGCTCCGCTCGGGTGGGTACAGGATAAAGATGGTAATGCATCAACTGATGCAAATATCCTGAAGAAGCAGGGTGCATTATTACCCCTCGGTAGCGATCGCGAACATGGTAGTCATAAAGGATACGCACTTGGATCAATTGTAGATATTTTTTCTGCCGTTTTAAGCGGCGGCAGTTATGGTCCGTGGGCACCTCCATTTCCGGCATATGTGCCAATGCCTGAAAATATGCCCGGTAAAGGGCTGGGTCATTTTTTTGGCGCAATGCGGATAGATGCATTTCGCCCTGCAGAAGAGTTTAAACAACATATGGATAATTGGATCAATCGGTTCAGGAATGCAACACCCGCCCCCGGCTATGAACGTGTATTGATACCGGGTGATCCTGAACGTGAATATGAAGCAGAAAGAAAAATAAAAGGAATTCCGATTGTGGCACCAGTAGTAGAAGACCTTATAGCAGTAGGCGACCGCTTTGGTATAAAATTCTGACAGCTTATTGTTTTACAGACAGGCCTAATTTCTTTTTTTGCTTGTTGTTGAGTTCCCTTGTGATGATTTCATAAGGATGAACTGACGTATAAGCTTTACCCGGTAAAAGTAAATCTGTCTGGCTGTTATCAATATAAAACCTTGGGCGCACAACTTTATAATGACTGCCAAGATCATCCGTAAACTTCAGATCGAGATAAGACACACTGAAAAGTAAAGTGTTGGTATTCTGACTGCCTGAAAAAACAGCAATCGGTTGGCCGGGAATAACAAAATCGCCTGGTTCTATTAATGTTTTTATCGGGTGAATAAAATTGTATCGGGCAATGGTTCCGTCTTCATGTTCAATATTGATATTTCCCCTAGCTTTTGCATTGTACAATTCCTGATCGCCCCGCTCTGTTTCCGCCATGGTGGCAGCAATAACAGTGCCTGCTCTTGTTGCAAAGACCGTATCATCAATGGGAAAACTAAATCCGATGGCATAGTAATTATTTGATTGCTTACCTACAACCTCGCCAATGTGATAGGAACCAGAAGTCAATACAGGATTCGAATTCTTTACCGGCATCAGATAGGGGAAAACGGTATCGGCTTTCGATATATTTTTACCCGTATAGGTTTTATAACTGTACCTGTAATTGAAATTGAATCCGGTAGCTTCTCTTGACAAAGTTGCAATATTACTGACGGGTGAGTTTACAGTCTGTACAAGCGGATTAGTACCCGATAACCTATAGCCACTCAGTTCAGAAAAATTAACTTCAATGGTAACTGTGCCAGGTTTTTTCTTTTCAGCCATAAGTCTTACACCTCCCTTTCCGTCTGATTCTGTATACACTCTTATGTCCTGTGCCAATACAGTACCGGACATATAAATACAGGTAAACAAGAGAAATAATCTACGCATAGTACATTCAATATTTCGCTAATATAAAAAAGTCCAATCGATTTTTGATATTATTTAATGATCGTTTTTACATAAAACACAGCAGTAAAGCTTTGCATACCTGAGTTTATATATGTGAGGAGGTTCATTACCTGTGATAAACCGGAAAGGAATCAACAGACTAACAAGTGTTCTTTAAAATCCTGCTGCATTTTACACACCTTCATTTACCTTTGCAGCTCATTTAACAAACATCAAAACGGGGGGAAGAATTATGAAAGTAATGAAGTTCGGCGGCACCAGTGTGGGTAAACCGGAACGTATGCGCCAGGTATCGCAACTGATTACCAAAGATGCTGAATCAAAGATTGTGGTATTGAGTGCACTCAGTGGCACTACCAATGCACTTGTTGATATCAGTAATAGTTTAGCAGAAGGAAACAGGGAAGCAGCCAAACAAAAGATTGATCAGCTGGAAGCCCATTACCGCAGTTTTGTACTTGATCTTGTAAAAACCGAAGGACTCCGTACAAAAGCCAACGCAGTTGTTTCAGAACATTTCGAGTTCCTGAATATCATACTCCGTATTTCATTTAGTGAAGCATTGAATAAAGATATACTGGCGCAGGGTGAACTGATGAGTACCAAACTCTTCTGCTGTTACCTCGAAGAACAGGGTATTGATCATATGTTATTGCCTGCACTGGAATTTATGACGATTGATACCAATGAAGAACCCCAGTTGCCTGTCATCAAAACCAAACTGAACCAGATTCTGCAGCAGTATACCGATAAAAAATTATTCATTACCCAGGGTTATATCTGTCGTAATGCAAGGGGTGAGGTTGATAACCTGAAACGTGGCGGAAGTGATTATACGGCATCACTGGTAGCTGCAGCCATCAATGGATCCGTTTGTGAAATCTGGACTGATATTGACGGGATGCATAATAATGATCCACGCATTGTCAACAAAACAGTAGCCATTGAACAACTCAGTTTTGATGAAGCAGCTGAGCTGGCTTATTTCGGTGCAAAAATTCTGCACCCCACTTTTATCTGGCCGGCACAACAGGAAAATGTACCTGTTAAACTGCTTAATACCATGCAGCCTGAAGCCGCCGGAACGGTTATTACCAAAGAAGCCGGTAGCGTGGGTGTAAAAGCTGTGGCAGCCAAAGACGGTATTATTGCTATCAAAATAAAAAGCAGCCGTATGTTGCTGGCTTATGGCTTCCTGCGAAAAGTATTTGAGGTATTCGAAAAGTACCGCACATCCATTGATATGATCACTACCTCGGAAGTGGCTGTGTCTGTTACGATTGATACAGATGAGGCTTTGGCAGGTATAGTAAAAGAACTGGAACCATTCGGAACGGTGGAAGTGGAAAAAAACCAGACTATCGTATCCATTGTTGGGAACGAGATTGCTCAAACCGAACTGGTACTGCAGAAGTTATTCAATGCCATCCAGGAAATTCCGGTAACCATGGTAAGTTATGGCGGAAGTCCGCATAATATTTCCTTGCTCGTACCAAGCGCACATAAAACTAAAACCTTGCAACTATTGAATAGTGGGCTTTTTGGTCTGTAGGCAATGTTAAAAGAGGTTAATATTTAAGCCATCCGTTTTTCCGGATGGCTTTTTTCATTGAAATTGTTGTCTATAAAACTGGCTATGAGAATCGGGTATCTTTTATTGGTGTTTTCTTTTGTAACACAAATAGTGGCAGCACAGCCTACACTGAAAGGAAAAGTAGTAGCTGCGGATACCCGACAACCCATTCATCTTGCCAATGTATTTTTAAGCAACACTTCCATCGGAACTGTTACCAATGCAGAAGGCTTTTTTACCCTGGAGCATTTTCCGCCGGGAAGGTATGATGTGGTAGTATCCTGTATTGGTTATGAGTCGTATGTAACAACTATACAGTATGCACAGCTGCCGCTTTCCCTGGAAATAAGCCTGAAACCCCGGATTAATATCCTCGAAGAAGTGGTGGTAGAACCCTATGAAAAAAATGGATGGGACAAATACGGACAGTTCTTTCTGGATAATTTTATAGGAACGTCAGCACTGGCAAAAGACTGTAAACTCAAAAATCCTCAAACAATTCGTTTCCGCTACAACAAAAAAGAAAATATACTTCGGGCCTTTGCGGATGAGCCAATTGTACTCGAAAACCGTGCACTGGGATATATATTAAAATACGATCTTAAAACCTTCGAGTATAATTACAGTACCCGTATTTTTTATTTTCAGGGATATACCTTGTTTGAAGAAATGGAAACTGAACGAAAACGCCTGCAACAAAGATGGGAAGACAGGAGAGCAGATGCTTATTATGGATCACTCATGCATTTCATGCGGTCTCTCTTCAGGAATAAACTCGTACAGGATGGATTTGAAATAAGAAAATTGATAAAAATCAGTGAAGAGGAAAAGAAAAGGGTCAGAACTATTTTTAATAAACGTGCTTATACGAATTCAAACGGAAGAATTGTCGTAAATGACAGTATACTGGGTCAGGGTAATGCAGACAGTGCCCTGTATTACAGGAAAGTAATGAGCCAACCCGAAAAAATGAATGTATTGATCGATAAGCTGTTACCAGGTGATAGCATTGCTTTTGCCATTGACAGTTTTACGGCAGGTTTATTTTTTGAAGATCACTTACAGGTTATTTATGTATACAAACAAATACCTGATGAGTACTTTCAGGCCAACAGCTTATCAGTACAGGCAAAGTCAGCGGTTGTATCAGAAATATTTTTACCTCGAAAGAAAACAATTGCCGTACTGGGTAACGGTAGTTATTATGAAGGCATAGACATGATTTCATCCGGCTACTGGGGTTGGTGGGAAAAACTGGCAACTATGCTACCCTATGATTATAAACCACCACCCCGTAAAAGCAAATAATATTTTTATTGTTTTTTCAGTAACTCAAACCAGTTGGCATTACTGTTCGATTTTACGGCAGCTTCATCTTCAGGACTTAATCCCCTGAGAAAACTCTTATATCCCGACAACATACTGCCATCAGAGAAAGTAGTTTCACAGTACGAGTTGAAAATATTGGTGCCATAAGGTTTAGCTGAAGCTGCCACATTCTGGATGCAACCCATTACCTGGTTCCAATCGCCGCTTACCTTTCCCCTGATTTCATTGTAAATACTGCATGAGACTTTTTGGGACGCAGTGAGCATCCGGTACATTTCTTTTTCAATCAGGTTGAAATAATCCTGTTGCTTAATTTTGTATTCGTTCATTTTAGTACTGTACACTGATCGGGCAGTGGTTGCATCGGTCATGCTTTTGGAAGCAGCAAGGGTTGCATCTGCTTTTTTACGGTCATAAATGGGTTTTATCCTGGCTACTTCAGCCTCTTGTAGTTTAGACAGGTTAACGGTAAGGTCCCAGACTTCTTTTTTCAGTTGTTGGTTTTCTTTTTCGAGGGCTGTTATTTTATTCTTTGTATTGGTTTTATAGGTGAGTATGTCTTTTTCTATGGCGGTAATATCTCTGATTAATCCTGTCTGTTGTATTTTCAACACCTGTTTAATACTGTCTTTCAAGTTAAGTGCGCGCAACTGTTGGTCTACTTTTATCTTTTCACTTTTTAAGGTGGCAAGCTTTTCCGATAATGGATCAATATATTCCTCCTGCTGCTGTTTCAGGGTATAGATATCGTTTTCATTGTTTTTAACCTTGTCATTTTTCTTTTGCTGTTCAGCCGCGGTTTTTTCCTTCACGGCATTTCTGATAGAATCTGCATCTTTTCTGAAATCATTATCATAACGAATGACCCTGGCTTTATAAATAGCCGTTTTATCTTCAGCAATGAGTATATCTGCTACATAGTTCATGAGTTCCTGTGCCCACATTTTATGTTTGGCTTTGGCTTCGGCAAACACTTTCGTATCATAAGATTTACTGAGCGTGGTAATATCTTTACAGTAGGTTTGATTAGCTGTTTCCAGATCTGTTATTTGCTTTTGTTTGGCAATTTTGCCATTATCTGTTTTTTCATAATTCTGAATCTGAACCCTCTTTAAAGCAATACGCTCATTGTATTTTTGACGTGTGGCTTCCAGTTCTGGGGTGGTGGCAGGAACGGCATAACCTTTTACTTCTCCAAGGTGCTTGATAAAATCAATACCCTGTTTTTCAAATTCCGATTTGTATTTGCCACACTGGCTGCATTTGGCACCCTTTTTCATATCATCAATCAGGGCATCCCGTTCTTTGATAAGTGCGGCCAGTTCATTCTTTAATACATTTAAACGAGCTTTGAAAGCACTGTCAAGTGAAAGCAGTTGAATTTTGTATTGCTCAATACGCAGTTTATTCTGTTCAATCAGATTAGCTTTACTTTCAATAGCCGAAACATCACCACTACCGCTCGTTTGTGCAGATACTGAAACGTATAAAAAAACATTCAATAAAATTACTGCGGAAAAAATGCGAAATACAGACATAGGATATTTTGTAGTATTAGTAATGAAAGCCTGCTATTAAGTAAAAGGTTTTATTAATTACTGACCAAACGGATCATCTTCGGCAGCGAGTAATGCTTTTAAGTGATTGAACGCTTTAGTTATTTTTTGAAGATTTTCTGAGTCAGCTTTCAGGTAAGGAAAATTGGAATAAGCTACACTGCTTGTTGCGCCATTATTGTAAAAAATACATACGTTTCCTTTTAGATTAATATATATTTCATTAACTGGAGAAGAGGTTCCATTGGTATGATCTCCTATGGAGCTAATAAGCTTAGGATTGAATTCGTAGCTGTAGGTACGTTGATAGTCAACCCTGAATTCAATTTTTACTCCTTTATCCGATTGGATCACTGAAGCGGAGGATATTTTTCCAATAGAACCATTATTGTTAGTCCAGGTATGACCGATGGCTTCTTTAATTTTTTTATCAAGATAAGAGATGGTTTCTCCTTTGGTAAGAACAGGAGTCTGTGCATTTGATGTTGTAATGATCAAAGTGAACAGGAATAAATAAAAAAGTTTCTTCATGGGAGTTGAATTATAGTCGATTACTTATAAGAGCAATTAAGTTAAACAGAAAATGCAGATAATATTGTTTCCTGTCTGCTTATGCAAAATTATTGATTCAGTCTGCTAAACGGATACACATTAATGGTGATTTCCGGGCTTATTTATATACGAAAACGTATCACTATCCGATTTCAGCCAATATATGCAGCATACACTGATATGTTTTTTCCAATTCAGCTGAATTGATACAATAAGGGGGCATCAGGTAAACTGTATTTCCCAATGGTCTTATATACACACCCTGTTCCATGGCTTTGCGTGTAATGGCACTCCCGATTTGGTTCAGGTACTCTTTTTTGCCCTCATCAATTTCAAAAGCCAATATGGTACCCAAACAGCGGATATCTTTTAGGGGGAAACTGCTTTTCTGTAAAGTATCAACCATCTGCAGATGCGCATTACTGATCCTGGTAATATTAATCAGGCATTCATCTTTTTCTAATAAATCAAGACTAGCCAGTGCGGCCGAACAAGCAATCGGATTGGCTGTAAAAGAATGACCATGGAAAAAAGTTTTTAAAGCGTCATCATCTACATAAGCCTGATAAATCCTGTCGGTACAAGCTGTTACCCCGAGTGCCATGGTTCCGCCAGTTAATCCTTTGCTCAGGCAAATAATATCGGGTTTATGGTCAGTATACTCACTTGCAAATAATTTTCCGGTTCGTCCAAACCCTGTCATTACTTCATCTGCGATGCAGATAATATCATGAAGCCGGGCAATCTTTAGCAGTTCATTGAGCAGATGAGGGTCATACATATTCATTCCGCCGGCGCCCTGTACCAATGGCTCATAAATAAAAGCGGCTGTATTTTCGGCATGCTCCTGAATAATATTCCTGAGTTGATCAATATTATCTTCAGTAGGGGTATCAATAAAAATCACATCAAATAATAGCTCATGAAAAGCCAGTGTAAAAACACTCCTGTCGCTTACACTCATGGCGCCAAATGTGTCGCCATGATAACTGTTATTGAAAGCAATAATTTTATTCCTGTTCTTCTCTCCGCGGTTCCACCAGTATTGGATAGACATTTTAAGCGCCACTTCCGTAGAAGTTGATCCGTTATCGCTGTAAAATACCCTGGCAAATGAGCCCGGTAATTTGGCCAGTAAACGTTCTGCAAGTTCTACTGCTGGTTGGTGAGTAAAACCCGCAAAAATTACCTGTTCGAGTTCTAATGCCTGCTTATAAATTTTTTCTGCAATATATGGATGGCCATGACCATGCAGGGTTACCCACCAGCTGCTGATGGCATCAATATAGCTGTTGCCGTTCTCATCGAATAATAAAGTACCCTTGCCTTTTACAATGGGCAAAGGAGCCGCCATGTTTTTCTGGCGCGTAAAAGGGTGCCATATATACTGTTGGTCTTTACCGGTAATACTCATACGGCAAATGTAATATGTAAACGGTAGCAGAAGACCCTGCTGCAGGGGTAGTTTTGCGCAGTTTTTAAAATGATGCAACGTCAGGACAACAGAATGTGTCAAATCATCGAATTCACTGCATGCAAGACGAACAAAAATTGATAAAAGACTGCCTGAAGCAACATCCGGCTGCTCAAAAGCAGTTGTATGAAACATATGCAGAGCAGATGCTTGGTACCTGTTATCGGTACACGAAAAGCATGCATGATGCCGAGGAAGTATTACAGCAGGGATTTATTAAAGTGTTTCAGCATTTACACCAGTACCGGTCTGAAGGAGACTTGGGAGCATGGATCAGGCGGATCATGGTTAATACAGCCATCAATTACCTGAAAAGAAAGCCCCGCTACCAGTTAGACCTGGGTTTTGAAGACACACAGCTTCACCCGGTCGATAACCATCAGCCCGATCTTCAACTGCACATGAAGGATTTATTAAACCTGATCAGGCAATTGCCCGCCGGCTATCAGACCATATTTAACCTCCATGCCGTAGAAGGCTATACGCATGTTGAAATTGCAAAGACCCTTGGAATCAGTGAAGGAACGAGCCGGTCGCAATATGCCCGTGCAAGGGCATTATTGATTAGCTGGCTGGAAAAACATTCTGTAAACGGAAAAAAAGATCGTTATGTCCGATAAGTCTTTTGAACAACAGGTTCGGGAAGAACTTTCTGACTTGCGCATGAAACCCAATGCAGCAGTTTGGGAATCTGTAGCTGCCAGTATAAAAAAAGAACGTAAACGCCGAAGGGTTTTATGGATATTTTTCTTACTGGCAGGATTGTCGGGAACTGCTTTCTGGTGGTATATAAAGGAATCATCCGGCACGCAGGAACTGAGTAATACCAGCCTGTCAAACAATAATACAGGGGCATTGATTCAAGCCAAACCCTTACCCCTACAGGAAGATGTAAAACCCGGAAAAGCAGTAACAGCAACAAAGGAAAGAGAGACTGATAAAGAACAGGCACCATCGGGAAAAAAATCAACAACAATAGTGTATGCTAATTCCGGACTAAAACCTGCAACTGTTTATCAACCTTTATCCCGCAATACAAATACTTCTTTAACTAAAAAAGAAAACCTGCTTGTACAAACGGATAGAGAAAATGAAAAGAAAAGCGAAAAAGATATCCTGTCATCGGATCCCATAGTCAAAAAAGAAACGGATGAGAAAGTAGCGTTACAGGTAAACGCAGAGGATAAAAAAGTAGTACATACAGATACATCTTCTTTAACCGTGATAGCTGACAGTAAAAAAGATACAGGTAACCTCATAAAAGAAACAGCACCTGTAACAACTGTTCAGCCTGATTCAGTGAAGACAGATAAGAAAATAGCAAAGACAAATACATGGCAATGGCGAATAGCTTTTAGTGCTGGTTCAAGTGGAATACGGAATTCCATTCGTTCACTGCTGGAGCCAACCAATAGCCGTGCATACGACAATGCCTATTTTGGTACATCAGCACCCATTGGTGGTGGAACGAACGGTCAGACTAGTCAGAAACCCGTGGTAAGAGATGCGTTCTCTTTCGGATCTTCGATAGAGCTGGTAAAGAAAATGGGAAAGAAAGAACAGCATGCGCTTGGACTTAGTGCCGGCTATTATTTATATACTACTACAACTGGTGTAGGTAGCCTGAATACCGGTACTGTTCAATTTAATAATGTGAATGCCTTCAATGATGCCAATAAATATTATGCCATTAAAGACAGTGCTTCCTATACTGCTTACTATCATTTTATTCAGCTCGGACTTCGCTACTACCATTCCCTGAAATGGTTCAGGAAAATCGACTTGCAATGGTATGGTGGTATTGGAATCAATGCATTACTGGGTAGTAACGGCTTGCATTTGGGATCAACCAGTTCTGGGGCTTATTTGTTTCAGAACCGGTCGCTGTTAAGGTCTTTTCAAATGGATATTTCAGGAGGACTTGATATTGGTCTGGGCAAAGCAAAACAGGTATACCTTGGGCCACAGTTCCAATATATGCTGAGCAACCTGTCAAAACAACCCGGTGTTAATCAGCACCTGTTCAGGCCGTCAGTACGGCTGTCTTTTCTACTGAACAAAAGAAAATAACCGAAATGCAACGTTGCAGTTGGGTGTAGAGTCAGATAAGTATTAAACCACTTGTATGAAAACACTACGCTACTGCTTATTGGCTTTGCCTGTTCTCTTTGTTGCCTGTATGAAAGACACAGTAAAAGAATCATACAGTTTCTATCGCCCTGTTTATCAAACGAAAGATGAAGTAAAGGCGGGTATTAAAAACTCGCCATCTGAATCCATTACCAGACCCGGTAAAATGGTATGGATGGGTAACTACCTGTTCCTAAATGATGTTGATAAAGGGGTTCATGTGATTGACTTATCAAATATTTCCAAGCCACAAAAGATTGCATTCATTCATATACCCGGATCTGTAGACCTGGCAATTAATGGTAGTAACCTGTATGCAGATTGTTATACTGACCTGGTAACACTGGATATTACAAACCCCAAAAACATACAGGTAAAACAATTCCTGAATGGTGTATTCCCTCATCGTTATTATGGAGCTTTCACAAGCGATACAGGTAAAGTGATTAAGAAATGGGTAAAAATTGATACGGTGGTAAGCAGAAGGATGTCGGGCGGTGTATCCGGAAATTTCGAATTCGATAGCAGAGGATTAATGATGTGGTCATCTTTTCGATCTGCAACAGGAGCCAGTTTTGCCGGTACTGCTGCAACAGGTATTGCAGGGTCAACTGCCCGTTTTGGACTACAGCAAAACCGGTTATATACCGTAAGTCATGACGACCTCAAAGTTTTTAATGTAACAAAAGCAGATGAGCCGGCTTATGTTAAGAAAGTAGACCTCAACCAGGGAGGCATTGAAACAATCTTTCCCTACCGTAACAACCTTTTTATTGGCGGTCAGGCTGGCATGTACATTTATAGTACAAGTAACCCCGATAACCCACAACCACTGGGTCAGTTTGTGCATGTAAGGGCCTGTGATCCGGTAATTGCCGATGGCGATTATGCATATGTAACGTTAAAGGGGGGAAGCTTTTGCGGTGGGTTTAGCAATCAGCTCGATGTGGTGAATGTGAAGAACCTGAGTGCTCCTCAACTGGTTAAAACCTATCCCTTACAATCACCAAAAGGTTTATCAAAAGACGGATCAACATTGTTTATCTGTGATGGAACAGAAGGGCTGAAATTATTCAATGCAGCAGAAGTGTCAAATGTAAAATTGATTAAAACAATCGGTGGTTTTGAAGCAGATGATGTAATTGCTTTCCAGGGTATCGCCATTGCAGTAGCTAAAGATGGTATCTACCTGATCGATTATCAGGACCTGCCCAATGCAAAAGTGATCAGTAAAATACAGGTAGCTCAGAATTAATCAAAATCACTCAATAGACCAAGATGAAAAAAGTATTTCTATTATTTATACTAATCGCTTTTGTTAAAGCAAACGCACAATCAGGTCAAAAGACCCCATCTTACTTCATGCCACAGTTAGGCGTTTTATCGGGCGATCAGGCAAATAGTTTACAGTTCCAGTTAACAGGCGGTGTTATCGCCAAAAACTGGAGAATAGGTATGGGAACCGGGCTGGATTATTATAAAGTAAGGTCGGTGCCGGTTTTTGCAGATGTGCGCCACTATTTTGGCAGGAACAAAAAAGCATTTTCATTTGCCAACCTTGGATACAATGTTCCCTGGCCACTGGAAAATCAATATAAAATATTCTTTATCCAGGGAGGCAGTACAAAAAGCAAATTTGAAATGGGTTGGTATACAGACCTTGGCCTTGGTTATGATATTGATCTGGGAAAGCAAAAAGCACTTTCATTAAGTGTGTCCTATTCCATCAAAACATTCAGTGAAATCTACGATGAACGTATTGACTGGATATGGGGATGGCCTATCAATCAGCCCGGTGGCAATATCTCGGAACGAAAAGTGGATTATACTTTCCGGAGACTGTCGCTAAAAGCAGGATTCAGGCTCTGGTAAGATTTTTAAGAAGGTTCAGTTTTAGTTTTGGTAAGTGTCAACCCTTTTGAGATATTGGCAATAGCGGTTGCCATCCGCTCAATCCGGGTTGACTCTTTTTTTGCAGCATAAATCCAGTCAATATATTCCTTTTGCTGCCCCTCAGTGAACTGTATAAATTTTTGATAGGCTGATGGTTCATCTTTCAGGCAATCCATGAATTCATCAGGAATATGCAGAGAATCATTATCCGGATACAAAGTAACCGTGATTTCATCTCCCGCTTCTTTACGAATGATTTTTCTAATGGCTGCCTTGATCGGTAAAAATAAAAGACCATCACCCATCGGCATCAGCTTATACTGTCTGATTTCATAATCATCAATAAATCCTTTCACTTTCACCCAGCCAAAAGGGTTGCTTTTATCCTGCTTGATTTCCGGTATTCGGGCAAAAGTCCAGCCACCCTTACCGGGAAATTTTTCCAATATATATTTTTTATGAATGATGGCTTTCATGTTGTAAAAAACGGAGGTTTCGCTGGATGCCTTTGAACTTGGTTCTTTTCAGTGGCGAGTGTTTAAAAAGTTGACGGAAACTATCTTCAGATAAAGCTTCCCATTCTTTGGTGCCCAGATTAAGAATAGCAGGTAAAGGATTGAAATCTGTTTCCTGATGTGGTTTACTGAAACGATTCCATGGACAAACATCCTGACAGGTATCGCAGCCAAACATCCAGTTCTCAAAGCGGCCTTTCATGTCATCGGGGATGAGCGCATCTTTTAGTTCAATGGTAAAATAGCTGATACATTTACTGCCATCTATTGTTTTGTTGTCTAAAATAGCATCTGTTGGACAGGCGTCTATACATTTTCTGCAGGTACCACAATAGTCTTTGGCAAATGGATCATCATAGGGAAGTTCAATATCTACAATAAGCGTAGCAATGAAAAAAAAAGATCCACTGTTTTTAGTAATGAGGTTTCCATTTTTACCAATCCATCCGGCACCACTTCTGGTAGCCCAGCTACGTTCAAGTACCGGTGCAGAATCAACAAATCCACGTCCCTGGATATCGCCATAGGTTTTTCTCAGTTCATCCAGTAGTTCTTTTAGCTGGGTACGGATTACTTCATGATAATCTTTCCCCCAGGCATATTTTGAAATGCGGGGAGCATCGGGAGACTGTTCTTCAGCAGGGTAATAATTCTTTAATACGGTAATAACAGATTTGGCACCAGGAACGAGTTTTGTTGGATCAATCCTCAGGTCAAAATGCTTCTCCATATACTGCATACTGCCATGCCGGTTCTGGTTCAGCCATGTTTCAAGCCTGCGGGCATCCTCATCTAAAACAACGGCTTTTGCAATACCGCAATAGTCGAAACCTAGTTTAGCTGCAGTTTGCTTAATAGAATAAATATATGATGCTGTAGTATTCAAGAATCAGATTATTTATTTACAGGCAGTAGGAATTACATCATCAATCAATTCTTTCAAGTGAAGAAATAAAGTACTTTTTTCTTCATTCAGTTTTCCTTCTGTAAAAAAGATGCAGGCATAATTTCTGCAACGGTCAATCATAGGCCAGGTGCCAAATAAACCCGGAGAGGTAAATGAAATGCCTTTCCCATTCTCATCTGTATCCATAATCCATTGACCCAAGCCATACTGAAAACCCTGAACTGCCTTAGGTGCATATTTAATCATGCCGCTTGTAGTGGTTGCTGTTTCCATCTCCTCAATGGCTTTTTCACTTAAAATTCTTTTGCCATTATGCATGCCCTTATTAAGTATCATCGAAAGAAAAGTTATATAATCACCAGCAGAAGATTGTGCACCTCCTGATGGATTGACTGCATTGAAATTGCTGAAAGTGGTATTCCGCATTTGTAAGGGGCGAGTTATTCTTTCAGCCATAATCTGTTCAAATCCTCTTTTTGTAATCACTTCTAATACCCTTGCAGCTATATTAAGTCCAATATTATCATACCGGAATTCCAAACCCGGGTTTGAAACTATTTCTCTGGTTGAAATAATATCTGTTATTTCTTCTTCCAGATTCGTATATTTTTTTCTGTTGAGCTGTTCCTTTAAACTACGGATGGGTTCAGATTCAATACCTGTTAAATGAGCCAGACAGTCGCGAATCGTAATATATCCTTTTGAATATTTTGTCAATAGGGGGATGTACTTACTCACTTTATCGTCAAGCGATAATTTACCCTGGTCAACAAAAGTCATCACCAATGCTGCAGTGAGCCACTGACTGGCACTGGCAATGGGAGCCTGTGATTTGGCATTAAAATCTGTACCGATGGCTTTTTGGTAAATCAACTTACCATCTTTATAAATCAATGCAACTACATGTCCTTCTAATTGTTTTTTCTCTGCTTCTAAACGGCTGTCAATAGCACTAAAATCATATTGAGCAAAAAGCGACTGAAACAATAGCAGGAAAACAAGAGACAGGCTGCCTTTCATGCAGTTCATATTGATTTTTACAGACATAATTTCAGGGTTTTCCGGTTTTAGTGTTCGTTTAAAGGAGTAGAACAGTTTTTGCATACAAATTATGACATCAGGTGCAAATCTGTATAGAAGTTTTTATAAGTAGTAGTTAAAACACATACAATCATCATGAATTTGAATAATTATACTATCAAGGCACAGGAAACCATTCAGGCAGCTCAACAGCTTGCTTTTAATGCTAATAACCCTGCTATTGAAACGGAGCATCTTCTGAAAGCGTTGCTTTCAGACAAAGAAAGTCCCATTATTTTCCTCCTTAAAAAGAACAATGTATCTATTTCATTGCTGGAAACTAAATTGGAAGAGGCTTTAACCAAATTACCCCGCAACCAGGGAGCTGAACCTGCGCAATCTATCAGTCGCGATCTGAATACTGTTTTCCTGAAAGCCAATGCCTGTCTCAAAGATTTTGGTGATGAATTCATCAGCCCTGAACATTTTATGCTGGCATTGCTTCAGACAAATGATGCAACGGCTAAAACACTGAAAGATGCAGGCTTAACCGAAAAGGGCTTAATCGCTGCAATCAAAGATTTAAGAAAAGGTGACACCGTAAAGTCACAAACACAGGAAACACAGTTTAATGTATTAAATAAATACGCACGTAACCTGAATGAAGCGGCACGACAGGGAAAGCTGGATCCGGTGATTGGACGTGATGAAGAAATTCGAAGAACCTTACATATCCTTTCCAGGAGAAGTAAAAACAATCCCATTCTTGTGGGAGAACCCGGAGTTGGTAAAACAGCCATTGCAGAAGGCCTGGCCATGCGAATCATCAATGGAGATGTACCGGAAAACCTGAAATCAAAAACCATTTTTACATTGGATATGGGGCAACTGATCGCAGGTGCCAAATACAAAGGAGAATTTGAAGAAAGATTGAAAGGTGTGGTGAAAGAAGTAGCAGCAAGCGAAGGTGAAATTATTCTCTTTATCGATGAGATTCATACACTGGTGGGGGCCGGAGGTGGTGAGGGAGCCATGGATGCTGCCAATATCCTGAAACCTGCATTGGCAAGGGGGGAATTGAGAGCTATTGGTGCAACTACCTTGAATGAATACCAGAAATATTTTGAGAAAGATAAAGCGCTGGAAAGACGTTTTCAGAAGGTGATGATTGAAGAGCCTGGTATTGAAGATGCTATATCGATTTTGCGTGGTTTGAAAGATAGATATGAAACTCACCACCATGTGCGTATAAAAGATGAAGCGATTATTGCTGCAGTAGAATTATCAAACCGTTATATTACTGATCGTTTTCTGCCCGATAAAGCCATTGACCTGATCGATGAAAGTGCTGCCAAACTCCGCCTTGAAATGAATTCAATGCCGGAAGAACTGGATACACTGGAAAGACAGATCAGGCAACTCGAAATTGAAAGAGAAGCCATCAAACGTGAAGATGATGAAGAAAAATTAAGAGAACTGAATATTGATATCAGTAACCTGAGCGTTCAGCGTGATACACTGAAAGCCAAATGGAGAAACGAAAAAGAAATTGTTGAAAAAATACAACAGGCCAAAGCAGCCATTGAATCACTAAAGCTGGAAGCTGAACAGGCAGAAAGAAATGGTGATTATGGAAAAGTAGCAGAGATAAGGTATGGTAAAATACAGGAGCAGGAAGCACAGATCAGCAGTTTTACGGAACAGTTAAATCAGTTAGGCGAGCAGAGTAGAAGATTGATGAAGGAAGAAGTAGATGCAGAAGATATTGCTGAAAATGTAGCCAAAGCAACGGGAATCCCGGTGAGTAGAATGATGCAAAGTGAAAGAGAGAAATTATTACACTTAGAAGAAGAATTACACCAGCGGGTGGTAGGACAGGAAGAAGCCATTACTGCCGTTGCAGATGCCGTACGCAGAAGCAGGGCAGGTTTACAGGATCCGCGAAAACCAATCGGTTCATTTATTTTCCTGGGTACAACCGGTGTTGGTAAAACAGAACTGGCCAAAGCATTGGCAGCTTACCTGTTTGACGATGAACACCTGATGACCCGTATAGACATGAGTGAATACCAGGAGAAGCATACGGTGTCAAGACTGGTTGGAGCCCCTCCTGGTTATGTTGGTTATGATGAAGGCGGGCAACTTACAGAAGCTGTTCGAAGAAAACCTTATAGTGTGGTGCTCTTAGATGAAATTGAAAAAGCGCATCCGGATGTATGGAACGTACTCTTACAGGTATTGGATGATGGCCACCTCACAGATAATAAAGGTAGAACGGTGAATTTCAAGAATACCATCATCATCATGACCAGTAATATTGGAAGCCATCTTATACAGGATGCATTTGAAAATGTCAATGACCAGAATGTATTTGAAGTCACTGAAAAGGCAAAGACGGACGTCATGGAGTTGTTACGCAGAACCATCAGACCGGAATTTCTGAATAGGGTGGATGAAATCATTATGTTTAGTCCGCTGCTGAAAAAACAGATTATGGGTATTGTAAAAATTCAGTTGGATGGATTAAAGCGGATGTTAGCAGAATCTGGTATACAACTGGAGTTCAGTGAATATTTACTTGAATTTCTGAGTGAGCAGGGTTATGATCCACAAATGGGCGCAAGACCACTGAAACGATTGATACAGAAACAAATTGTAAACACGCTGAGTAAAAAAATATTGGCCGGTGAAATCGATAAAACCAAAAAAGTGTTGATTGATGCATTTGATGGTCTGGTTGTTTTTCGTAATGAGGACTGATACCGGTCAGTATATACAAAGCCCCCAATGTTGGGGGCTTTTTTATGCCGGGTGCTTACAAATAAGTATTTTGAGTAACAATGATACGTTTTGAAACCATATTACAACAGTTTGGTGAGAAGGGCGATAAAACCGGCTGGACTTACATACAGGTGCCACAGGATATTGCTGAAAAATTACAGCCAGGTTCGCGTAAAACGTTCAGGGTAAAGGGAAAATTAGATGAGTTCAGCATCAAAGGGGTAGCCCTGATGCCCATGAAAGACGGATCATTTATGCTGCCGGTAAATGCCACCATGCGAAAAGGAATCCATAAAAAGAAAGGAGCCATGGTACAGGTTACGATCGCCGTAGATAAGGCAACTCCTGAAATACCGAAAGCCTTAAAAGAGTGTTTAGAGGATGAACCCCTGGCCCTGGCATTCTTCCTACAACTCAATCTTTCACACCGTAATTATTTTATTAAATGGGTGGAGGGCGTTAAAAATGAAATGGGCCAGGCCAAACGAATTGCACAAACAATTGATGCACTGTTACTTAAGCAAAATTTTGTAGATATGATGCGGGCGCACAAGTCCCAAAAGGAAAAAGACAAAGGTTTTTAAGCCCCGAATAAAAAAACTTACTATTTAGTAAGTTATCCTTAATTTTAAACTGTGACTGCAAGAAATACAGATACCAAAGAAGAAATCGTACGCATTGGAACTTCCCTGATTAAAAGTCATGGATACAATGCATTCAGCTATGCCGACATAGCCGAAAAATTGCAGGTACGCAATGCAGCCATTCATTATCATTTTCGTGGTAAGGAAGATTTATTATCCGAAATTATCGATCAGTATATTGACTTGTACACAGCACTTGATAAGCAGTTGAAAGTGGTGGGTGCCTCTGCTACCGTTGCATTAGAGAAATTTATTGAGAGGTATTCTTGTTTGGTTGATGCCAACAGCATTTGTATTATTGGTTCTATTGCCTCTGATTATAATACCCTCCCCGAATCGGTAAAAGAAAAAGTAAAGCAGTTGGTACATATGGTATTGAAAATGGTGGAACAGACCCTGGCTGCCGGAAAAAAAACAGGAGAGTTTCAATTTGCAGAAACGGCAAAAACGCAAACCCTGCTGGTCATGACAAACCTGGCTGCTGGTGTTCAACTGGCCCGGATTACAGGAAAAAAGGATTATGATACAATAAAAAAGGCGATCATTCGTCAACTCAAAACAGGATAATTTTTTTTACCCATAAAACTTACTTATTAGTAAGTAAATTATATACATCTAAAATCAAAACCATGAAAAAAGCATTCACACTCATCCTCGCCGTACTCGGACTCTCAACCTTAGTAGTTTCGGCCCAAACTGAAACAAAGGGAACGATTATAACTTCTGCCAACGAAACCCTGGAAGGTGTTATTAAGGATCAACTACAGAAAAAAGGAAATATTCTGTTTACCGGTTCAACAGGATCAAAAAAAATGTACTCGCCTTCTGATATTAGTGGATTTACGATTAATGGTATAAAATATGTGTCTTATGCCAACGATTTTTATAAAGAAGTGTCTACAGGCAGTAAAGCCAGCTTATTCTTACGTGTAACAGATAATAGTGGTAAAACAATTTACAATGGAGCCGAGCCCGTAGTATTGGCAACAGCAGAAGGAAGATCGGGCGACTATTATATTCAAGTCAAATCAGACAGTAAATTCAACTTAGTGAATAAAAAGAATTTTACGGAAGTGATCGGAACTTTATGCGCCGATTGTGTGACCGTGTTGTCGGATATTAAATCTGGCCAGTTAAACTACACGCAAATTACAAAGGTGGTTGAGCAATACAACAGCTGTTTGTAAACTTATTCCGATTTATAAAAAAAGGCCCTGAAAATCAGGGCCTTTTTTTATAAATCGGAATAACTGGTTGGATGTAATAAAATAATATCCAGTTTACTCACTGTATGCTGGTATTCAGGCAATGCGGATAATCTTTTCCATTCCGGATCATCCACAAAATTTTTCCAGTGGCGGTTGCGGTCGTCCATATTATCAAAACTGGTCATGTACATAAGGTTGGGCATTCTGTTACCGGTTAATACTTCTCCATAAAACACAGCATTAAAAGAAAGCCTTTTAAATAATTTGATTTCACCGCCTTTATTAAACATTTCCACTTTTTTGCGGTATAACTTTTCAGTGGCGCCTTCATAACTTCTCAACTCATAAATCCGTTCTGCTACAGGCCCAGCTAAAGCCGGTTTTTCGATTTTTGGCATATCAGTAAAAGCCCGTAATAAAAATGTTTCTATCCTGGTATACGCAATACGATCATGGGTTGTTTGAATATAGGAGGCACCTGCTGTAAGGTATTCATTGTCCTTTAACAGCTCATCATCTAATCGGTACACATCATTCAGGGAGGAAAGTGGAATGAGGATGTATATTTTCTTTTTCACAGCCGTATCATTACCAACAGGTGTAAAAACACCGATTTGTTTAATACCCTTTCTGTGCATGGCAGGCAGCCAGGCCTGTTGTAAATACTGCTCAGTATTTTTTTGTTGTGTGGCCTCATCAAAATGATACAATTTGATGAGATAAAATTCCCTGTTGTTTTGCGCATGGAGCGTAACAGCAAAAGACAGTAAAAGAATACAGAGGAGTTTTCGCATAGGTTTTATTTTATTCGCTTTGTGTAAGACGGTAAATGAGTAATGCGGCGCGTTGTATCAGTAAAGGAAACTCTTTAAGGTTGATGGTTTCACCTACTGCATGGGCGCCTTTGCCAGAAGCCCCCAGCCCATCAATACAATCAATATATTTTGCCAGATAGGAAATATCTCCGGCACCTCTGGATCCCGGATCGCCCGCATTGGCCGGACCAAGACCCATATCTCTAGATACTTTATCCACCCATAAACGTAATGCATCATTTCCTTTTGTGGGTTCCATGGAAGGCATGCCATCAAAAAAGGAAATTTTTGCACTGGTGCCGTTCAGGTTCTGGTTAGATACAATGGCGGCCATTCTCTGTTTGGCCGTTTCTCTTTGTTTTTCGGTGAGGAAGCGAAGATCACCTTCTACCACAACGGATGGTGAAATGATATTCGTTTTTCCTGAAATAGTCGCCCGCATTTTTTTATTATCATATTCCATTTCAGACCCTCCGGCGATGATACCTGGATTAAAAGTCAGGTATTTTTCGTTGCCCAGTTCTTCCCTGAAACGATTGAGAAGCCTGGCTGTTTCATAAATGGCACCATACCCTGCCCCCTGACCAAATATACCTGCTGAGTGACCTGTTTTAGCCGTTACGTTCAGCTTCCAACTGCTGAAACCGCGACGTCCGATGGCGATGGTATTCATACCCTGTGCAGTTTCAAATCCCAATGCCAGATCGCAGCTGCGGGCTCTTTCAATAAAATCTTTTCGGCTTACACTGGCAGGCTCTCCTGATTCTTCTTCATCGCCCGTAAAATATACGGTAACCGATGCATCTTTTAGCAGATTCATTGAATGAAGTGCCTGAAGTGCCATTACTACCACAACATCACCGCCCTTCATATCGTTTATTCCCTGACCTGTTGCAGTAGAATCATTGATTCTGGTAAACGGGCCTGCTGCCATATCGGGTTCAAAAACGGTATCCAGATGGCCGATGATAAATATCTTTTTACCCTTATTACCTTTTTTGCTGGCCACTAAGTGCCCCGCTCTTTGTAAGGAGTCTGGTAATGATACCCATTCAGTAGTAAGACCTGCTTTTTGCAGTTCGCGGGCAAATACTTCCCCGGTTTTTTTTACACCTGCTATATTAAAAGTGCCGCTATTGATGTTGACAGCTTCTTCCAACAGTTTTTCTGCATCAGTACTATGGGCTTTAACCCAGGCAATAATCTTTTTTTCAGTATCGCTCAGCGACTGGGAAAAAATTTTTGTAAACAGAAGCAACGCAAGCACAAGAGCCGGTATCTTTTTCATGAATTCGTTTTGATGGCAACCAAGTTAAGTAAGATTTGGCTACCATTCATTACAATAATGGTTCAAACTACTGCTTTGTTTTTTGCAATACCCTTTTGCAGGGCTACATAACAAAATATGAGATGATAGGTACTGTAAGCGAATCAATTATTATATGTAATTGAGTAATAAATCAATGGAGGAAATCGATAACCGGACATACACAAAAAATAAAAATATCCTTTAACAAAACCTTAGTACACAACTGGCATTCTTTTGGCTCTAATAACGAAACAGGAAAATAAACGCCGATGACCAGAATGCTACGCTAAAATCAAGCACACATGAAAACAAAACAAGTATTTCTCGGAGTAATGATGTTTTTCGCCACTGCATTGGCCATAACATCCTGTAAAAAAACCGATTCGGCACAAATCCCTGCCGGCAAACAAAACCTTAGCCTCTATATGACAGATGGCCCCGGTTTTTTTGACAAGGTATTTGTAGAAATCAAAGCCGTTCAGGTATTGGTGGATACCACCAAAGACACCCGTAAAAACGATACCTGTAACTGGGACAGACTCGGTGCTTATATTGGTTCAACATTAGGTAATAGAAAAGATTCCGGACTGGTTTGGACCAACCTCAATATCAATGCAGGCGTATATGATATTCTGAACCTGCGTAATGGTGTAGATACATTACTGGCATCAACAGAAATTCCGAAGGGAGCCATCCGTCTGATCAGGATTGAAATCGGCACTAATAATTCAGTGGTAAAAGACAGTGTAACCTATCCGTTGTACTGGCCTGATAATAAACCGAATTATATCCTGATTAAATTGAAAGGTCATGAAACAGAAGAATTCCTGCCCAATAAAATTCGCTTGTGGCTCGATTTCGATGTAAGCAGATCTATCGTAATTGTAAATAATAATAAGTTTTACCTGAAGCCTGTATTCCACTTCTTTGTAGAAAAATCTACGGCCAGTGTATCAGGAAAAGTAAAACCACTCGATGCAAAAGCAGTGCTTACCTTATTCAATGGAACAGACACAGCCTATGCACTGCCTAATAAAAATGGTGAGTTCAAAATGCGTGGTCTGAAAAATGGTACTTACTCACTGTTTGTTAACGGATCCAATAATTATAAGGATACAACCATCAATAATATCGTGGTTCAGGCGCCTAAAAATACCAATGTGGGCGTAATTGAACTGAAACAATAGTAGGGTTTTTCAAGAGCAAGGGTTGAGGAGGGGCTTTTATGCCCCTCCTTTTGTTATAGGAATAGCCATAAAGACCACAGCTTTATCAGGATCTTTCTTCATTGTATGAAATAAAACGGCAAATTTGTATTCATAACTACCCAAACTGCTATGATCAGGAACCGCAAAGCCGCTATTGGATTTATTTTTATTACCCTGTTGATTGATATTACGGGATTGGGATTGATTATACCAGTAATGCCCAAACTGATAGAAGAATTATTGCATACTTCAGATATCAGTAAAGCTTCTCAATATGCAGGATGGCTCACATTTGCATATGCCATCACACAGTTTGTTTTTGCACCTGTTTTAGGCAACCTCAGTGATAAATATGGACGCCGGCCGGTATTGCTTTTCTCTTTGCTCGGTTTTGGTATTGATTATTTGTTCCTGTCTTTTGCACCAACGATCGGGTGGCTTTTTGTAGGAAGAATTATTGCAGGTATTACAGGGGCCAGTTTTACAACGGCATCTGCCTATATAGCTGATATCAGTACCAATGAAAACAGGGCGCAGAACTTTGGTATGATTGGTGCTGCATTCGGGCTGGGTTTTATTCTTGGCCCCATGATTGGCGGGTTATTGGGTGAATTAGGACCCAGGGTTCCTTTTTTTGTGGCAGCAGGTCTGGCACTCCTTAACTGTGCATACGGTTATTTTGTTTTACCCGAATCTTTGGATAAGGAACACAGACGGGCATTTGAATGGAGAAGGGCAAACCCGGTTGGTTCATTATTACAACTAAAAAAATATCCCGCTGTATCAGGTTTAATAATTTCAATGATCTTGATTTATATCGCCGGACATTCTGTTCAAAGTAACTGGAGCTTCTTTAATATCGAACGATTTAACTGGAGTCCGAAAATGATTGGAATTTCATTGGGTATTGTCGGACTGCTCGTAGGAGCTGTACAGGGAGGACTGGTTCGGGTAATTAACCCAAAAATCGGTAATGAAAAAAGTATTTATGCAGGACTGGGTTTATATGCTTTAGGGCTTCTGCTGTTTGCCTTTGCCTCAGAAGGATGGATGATGTTTGTATTCCTCATTCCTTATTGTCTTGGCGGTATTGCTGGTCCGGCTTTGCAGTCCATTATTTCAGGTCATGTACCGCCCAATGAACAGGGTGAGTTACAGGGGGCATTAACCAGCCTCATGAGTGCTACTTCTATTGTTGGCCCGCCACTGATGACTAATCTTTTTGCTTATTTTACCAAAGCAGAAGCGCCCGTTTATTTTCCGGGCGCTGCCTTCTTTTTAGGTGCTTTATTGATGATTGCCAGTACGTATTATGCCTATAAGGCATTGCATTCGGGCAATAAATAAATCAATCAGTTCTCTACCTCAACCACCATTTCAATTTCAACCGCCATATTCATGGGGAGCGATGCCATGCCTACAGCACTGCGGGCATGTTTGCCTTTATCGCCAAATACAGCTACCATCAGATCAGAAAAACCATTGATAACTTTAGGCTGATCAGTAAAACTGTCTGTACCATTTACCATACCCAGTACTTTTACGATGCGTTTTACTTTTGAGAGATCTCCAACAGCAGATTTCAGCGTGGCTAATAAACTGATACCCGTTTGCTTAGCTGCTGCATAGCCTTCTTCAATCGAAAGATCCCGCCCCAGTTTTCCTGTTATATAAGTTCCATCTGCTTTTGCTGGCCCGTGACCCGATAGAAAAATCAGATTACCCGTTCTAACATATTTCACATAATTAGCCACCGGCGAAGAAGGAGCTGGTAAGCTAATGTTGAGGGCTTTTATTTTTTCTTCTGGTGTTTGAGCCGATAGACTATTAAACAATAGTATAAGGGCCATCATAAATGCATATCTCATAGTCTAATAGTTGAGGTGAGTATTACTATTCCGCTTTTGATGTAAACCAACTGTTCCTGATTTTTTTCATGGATTCAGTAATGGTTTGTCCATTGTTCTCCATATCTGTAATGGTCAAACTGCTGTTTTCTTTTAAGGTCATCATGGTCTTCTTTTCTTTTCCACGGTGTTTGTACACGACAGTTATGGTTTCACCGGGTTTTCTTTGTGAAAGAAAGTTACTGATATCTGATGGTGTTTTAACAGGGGTTTGATCGAATTGTAGTATCTCATCATTTGCATCTAAACCTGCATCATACGCAGAAGAGCCCCTGACAGTTGGGCTCATCACTACTAATTTCCCTTGTTCATTTGCCCTCGTATTCAATCCGATATTCACTTTGCCTTCATTGGCTTTTTTTATTTCATAACCTGCTTTGGCAAAAAGAGCTTTATAATCAACCGGTTCATGTCCTGTGATATATTTTTTAAAGAATTGTGCTGCAAATGACGCATCTGTAATGGTCGCCAGTGTTTTCTCCATGGAAGGAATGGTATAGGGTATTTCATGCTTACCGTGAGTTAACCACATGGCTTTCATAAAATCATCCAGCGATTTAGTTGTTTTTGTTTGCAGCTCGAGGTCAAGCGCCAGAGCGATGGCAGCTCCATAAGTATAATAGGAACTGAACATATTGCTGTAATTATTTTTATCGATGGAAACGGAGGCGTCTACAAATACAGCATGGTTACTTGCAACTACCGGAGAATAATACACGGCCCCGGGACTGTTTGATTTTGTATTGACAAGACCGCCTGCTGTACTGATAAAAGTTTGAGGGGTGCTGAGTCCTGCTCGGGCCAGTAAGAGATTACCATAGTATTGTGTAAATCCTTCTGCAAACCATAGTTCATGACTCATGTTGCTTTTCTCGAAATTGAAAGGTTCCAGTGTTTTAGGTCTGATTCTTTCGACATTCCAGTTATGAAAAAATTCATGAGAGGTTACACCCAGTAAAAAATTTGGATTAAATACAGCACTGGGAGTGGAGATCATGGTAGAATTTCGGTGTTCCATGCCATCTCCCTGAATATAAGGATTGGCACTCATGATAAAAGTATAAGTGCCTGTTTCGTAATTGGGGAATTCTCCAAAAACAGCTTTTGCTTCTGCCACAATCTTTTTGGTTTTTTCCATCAGCTCATCAGCCTGTTGTGAAGTAGCATCTGCTTCGAGTGCAATCCGTATAGTATATTTTTTTCCATCAGAATTATTTACCTGCCATTCACGGATGATGAGGTCGCCTATTTTCGTAGGACTATCCATAAAATACTGTAAGCCCGGTGCAGTAAATGTATTGGGTAGTTTGGTAGGGAATAACTGGGTAGCTATAATGCCTTTGTTTTCTTTTGGAAGATCAAAACTAATCTCAATGGGAGCTTTATCGTATCCCTTAATCCACATAAATACTGCAGGCATATTTAAATGAATACTCTCAGGATCAATGCCTGCATAAGTACCATCTGCATGATTGGCAAACAGAGTATAAGTAACAGTTACTGTTCCGTTATGGGTGGGTACTTCATAAATATCACCGTCAATCCGATTGATCGGAATAGATTTCCCAGTTTTATCGCTGGCTTTTACATCATAAACATTTTTACCAAACTCATGTGTGGCATAACGGCCAGGTGAAGAACGGCTCATTTTAAAAACAGCAGGCTTTTGTTGAATACCACTTGCTGTAATACTGATTGTTGCTTCATGATGAACAGCATTTTGAAAAGAAACTTTGTAAGAAATTTTTTGTGCATATGATAATGCGCAAGTCATTATAAATACAAGAAAGTAAGCGGTTCTTTGTAACATGATGATTTATTTGTGTATATGCTAAGATAAATGACTGTCAGGATTTAACAGATCATTCTCAAAAGAGAAGGATGAACGGTTACTAAGCCTTATTCACTGATTTCTAACAGGTTATTCGTTCAGCATTCAAATGTTAAAAGGAAAAGAATTGCTTTTAGTCTCTGAATAAATTGGAGGGGGACTTATTTACACGTATCTTTGCACCCTTATTTATAATTACAATTTTACAAATGAACACACAAATTCAGGGAACTGTAAAGTTCTTCAATGAGGAAAAAGGTTTTGGTTTTATTAAGCATGAAAACTCTAGCCAGGAAACTTTCGTAC
>Ga0164290_1001088_pt1 | contig 54214 bp, 54 predicted proteins | sample Micstemetagenome_FD_108782 | JGI IMG/M metagenome (GOLD analysis project Ga0164290, IMG submission 108782) | Contaminated culture microbial community from soil near Moab, Utah, USA - Microcoleus steenstrupii SON62 (Illumina Assembly) | ecosystem: Environmental > Terrestrial > Soil > Soil crust...
AGAAGGTCGCCATCGTCGCCTGCATGCACAAGCTGTTGTTGATCCTCAACGCCATGATGCGTGACCACACACCTTGGAATCCCGCTCTTCACAGCGCTTGACCGCCAACACGGTTGCTCCCCCGGCAAAGCCGGGGGAGGGTTTGGGTGGAGGCCCTGCAAGCACCACGCACCCAACACCACTCCCGTGGCATCCTTCCGTTTTCCACGGACGATGTCACCAATGAACAAGATCGCCACGCTACGCAGCGACCTCTACCGCATTCCCCTGCCCGTCACCCTCACCGACAGCACCCACGGCGAGATTACGCACTTCGAACTGATCACCGCCCGCGTCGTGGACAGCGACGGGGTCGAAGGCGTCGGCTACACCTACACGGTCGGCACCAACGGCAACGCGATCCACGCCACCATCGCGAAGGATCTGACCCCGGCGTTGATCGGCGAGCGCGCCGACCTGATCGAGGCGCTCTGGCAGAAGATGTGGTGGCGTGTCCACTACGGCGGCCGGGGCGGTGCCGCGACCATGGCCATCGCCGCCATCGACATCGCCCTGTGGGACCTGAAGGCGAAGCGCTTCGACGTGCCGCTGTGGACCCTGCTCGGCGGTTTCGACGCGAAAGTCCCCTGCTACGCCGGCGGCATCGATCTGTGGTTCACGCTCGACGCGTTGCTGAAGCAGACCGACGGCAACCTGAAGAAGGGCTTCCGCGCGATCAAGATGAAGGTGGGGCGGCCGAAGCTCTCCGAAGACGTCGCGCGCGTGAAGGCGATGCGCGAGCACCTCGGTGCCGACTTTCCGCTGATGGTCGATGCGAACATGCGCTGGAGCGCGGACGAAGCGATCCGCGCCGCCCGCGCCATGCAGCCGTACCAGCTGGTCTGGCTGGAAGAGCCCACCATCCCCGACGACATCGCGGGCCATGTGCGCATCGTGCGCGAGGGCGGTCTTCCGGTCGCGACCGGCGAGAACATGCACACGCTGAACGAGTTCCAGAACATGATCCACGCGGGCGGCGTGACGTTCCCCGAACCGGATGTCACGGTGGTGGGCGGCGTGACCGGCTTCATGAAAGTGGCCCGTCTCGCGGAAGGCGCGAACCTGCCCGTGACGTCCCACGGGGCACACGACATCACGGTGCATTGCCTGGCCGCATCTCCCAACCGCAGCTATCTCGAGGCGCACGGATTCGGGTTGGACAAGTACATCGCGGACCCGTTGAAGATCGAGGACGGGTTCGCGGTGGCTCCCGATCGGCCGGGGCATGGGATCGTGTTCGATTGGAAGGGGTTGGAGGTTTTGCGAGGCTGAGGAACGCCCTCCGATCACACGTGGCTCAAGTCCGATTGCCCCCACCCCGACCCTCCCCCAGCGAAGCTGGAGGAGGGAGCAGTACACCCCCTCCCCCGACAACGTCGGGGGAGGGTTGGGGTGGGGGCAACGGCATCCGATCGAACGCATGCTCCCCACTTCGATAGCGGTCATCGTCCGCGACTGGCTCAACGCCAACCACATCCTCTTCCTCGGCCCGGAAGAGAACGTGCTGGTCGATGCCGGCTATGTCACGCACGCAGACACGACCATCCGCCTCGTGAGTGAACACCTGGCCGGCCGTCCTCTGCACCGCCTCGTCAACACGCACTGCCACTCCGACCATATGGGCGGCAACGCCGCCGTGCAGCGCGTCTTCGGCTGTCCGATCTGGGTGCCGGAAGGCGAGGCGCCGCTGATCGAAGCGTGGGACACGCGCGCGCTCTGGATCGACTACGCCGGCCAGCGCGCGGAGCGCTTCCGCTTCGATGCCGTGGTCCGACCCGGCGATACGCTCGCGATGGGCGGTTACGAGTGGCAGTCCATCGCCGCGCCCGGCCACGACATGGGTGCGCTGATGTTCTGGAACGAGGCCAAGCGCATTCTGATCTCCGGCGATGCGCTCTGGCAGCGCGGCTTCGGCATCGTCCTGCCGGGCACCGGCCATCGCGAACGCCTCGCCGCGGCGCGCTCCACGCTGGAGACGATCCGCGCACTGGCTCCACGCATCGTGGTTCCGGGACACGGCACACCCTTCACCGAGATCGAACCGGCCATCGATCTCTGCCTATCGCGCATCGCGGGCTTCGAAGCCGACGAGTCGCGCCTCGCGCGCCACGTGCTCAAGGTGATGCTCTCGTTCGCCCTGCTGGACGTGGGCAGCCTCGAAGCGGCAACCCTGCCGCAATACCTCGAGACCGTTCCGCTGTACGGCGAATACGATCGCACCTGGTTCCACCTGGGCTACGAAGAGCTCGCCCGGCAGTTGTTCGAAGACCTCGCACGCAGCGGTGCGGTCCTGAAGCGCGACGGCCGCATCCTCCCGGCAGCCGCCTGAACCTTCGATCCGGAGACGATTCCCATGAGACCGTCGAGCATTGCCGTCGTCGGAGCGCTGCTCGCGCTCATGAACTCCGCGTGGGCAGCCGAGGGCGATGCGGCCGCGGGCAAACGCAAGACCGTCACCTGCAACGGCTGCCACGGACAGGCCGCGATGAAGAACGTGCCGAGCCTCGGCGGGCAGACTCCGGCGTACTTCGTGGCCGCGATGGTCGCTTATCAGGACGGCGTGCGCAGCCACGCGACGATGCGCGACGTGGCGAAGGCGTGGTCGCTGCAGGATCTCAAGAACTTCGCGGCGTGGTATGCCGAACCGCTCGCACCCGCGAGCGAAGCGGTCGCCGCGCCCGCTGCGGCGGAACGCTGTGCGAGTTGTCACGGCGCCGACGGTCGCGAGCCGGTCACTCCCGACGTACCGCGCATCGCGGGGCAGAAAGCGAACTATCTTGCGCAGGTGTTGCGCGAGTATCGCGAGGGGACGCGGGTGAATGCCGTCATGCAACCGCAGGTGGCGGAGTTCAAGGATGACGACATCGCAGTGCTGGCAGGGTATTTCGCGGGGCGCGCGGGGTTGCGGGTGAAGTAGGCAGCGTTAATGCGGTAGCGGTAGCGGTTGCAGCTTGCCCCCATCCCAGCCTTCCCCCGGCTTCCGCCGGGGAAGGAGTGCATCTGCTGCCACCCTGCAGAACGCAGGCACTCCTTCCCCCACCAAAGGTGGGGGAAGGTTGGGATGGGGGCTGCCCCAGCATCACCGCTTCGTGATCACCACCTCCAGATACTCCGCCGGCACCACCAGCGCCTCGTTGCCGGCGCGGTTGAAGCGCGCCAGCAGTTCCACCAGGCGCTTGTGCAGGGCTTCCTGGTTCTCCGCATCGAGCGCCGCGAACACCTTGTGGGTCGGCCCGTAGAAGTTGCGGAAGATCTCGATGAAGTGTTCGGCCGAGCGGTAACGGAACATGAAGTACCGGCGTTCGCTGCGGATATCCGCCGCGCGCGTGCCGAAGAGTTGTACGAGCCGCGGTTCGGTGCCCCACTGCATGGGCGAATCGAGACCGGCCGGCGGCGGCACGAACGCCGCGATGGTGCGGAACAACTCACCGAGGAAACCCTCGGGCGTCCAGTTCGCCATGCCGATGCGGCCGCCGGACTTCACGACGCGCAGCATCTCGGCCGCGGCCTGCTCCTGGTTCGGCGCGAACATCACGCCGAACGTGGACAACACCACGTCGAACCGGTCGGCTTCGAACGGCAGGTCCTCGGCGTCCGCCACCTTGAACTCCATCGGCAGACGGTCACCCGCGGCGCGTGCGCGCCCTTGCTCCAGCAGTTCCGGCACGTAGTCGGTGGACATGACTTCCGCGAAGCGCCGCGCTGCGGCGAGCGACGCATTGCCATTGCCGGCCGCCACATCCAGTACGGATTCGCCGGCGTGCAGGTCGACGGCTTCGCACAACGATTCGCCGACGATCTGCAGGGTGGTGCCGACGACGCCGAAGTCACCGGAAGCCCAGGTGGCCTGCTGGCGCGTCTTGATCGCCTTCAGATCGGGTTGCGGGGCGGCTGCGGCTTGCGCGTCCGCCGCGCGGGTCTGAGTGGTCTGCATGATGGCGTTTCTCCGTGATTGAACTTGATCGGGGGTCGAACCTCGGTATCGCATCTCGAGGTGGCGGCATTCTGTCGAGCGCACCCGTTCCAAACCCGTCCGGGAGTCGGCCGGACTTGCTCGATCCTCCGGAGTTGCGACGGGACCTGATCAAGGCTCCGCGGCAGTTGCCCGAGACTCCGGCTCCAGGGTGTCCGGTACGCATCCGGCATCGCCGGGAAGGACATTTCTTGCTCCTGCCGCGGCGTCCATTACCATAGCGGTACAGCACCAGGCGCGGTCTTGCGGCCACGAAGCGGTGCCGAAACCGACGGAGGAGAACCCAGCCATGCGCAAGGCCCTGCTCGCGACCACGGTCGCTTCCACGCTCGCCCTAGCCACCCTCGGCAGCGTCATCGCCGGGAACGACACCGACAACGCGCTGCTCACCCGCGCGCAAGCATTGTTCAAGCCGCTGCCGGCGGATGCCGGTACGCCCGACCGGCCGATCACGCCGGAGCTCGTTTCACTGGGGCGCGCCCTCTTCTTCGAAACGCGCGTCTCCACCGACGGCAAGCAAAGCTGCGGCGAATGCCATCAGCCCATGTACTACGGCACCGACGCGCTGCCCCGCTCCGTCGGCAACACCGGCAAGGTGCTGCCGCGCAACGTGCCGACGGTCTTCAACACCGCGCTGCAGTTCGCCCAGCACTACGGCGGCAACCGCGTCGACGTGGAAGAGCAGGCGCTGAAGGCACTGGTGAGCCCGCTCGCCTACGGCAACAAGGATTTCGCCGCGGCCGAAGGGCGGCTCCGCGCGATCACGGGTTACCGTCCGATGTTCGAGCGGGCGTTCCCCGGTCAGGCTGAACCGGTGACCGCGGAGAACTGGAGCAAGGCCATCGGTGCCTATGAGCGCACGCTGCTCACGCCCGCACCGTTCGACCGCTTCCTGAAGGGCGACACCGCCGCGTTGAGCGCACAGGCGAAGCAGGGCCTCGACAAGTTCATCAACCTCGGCTGTGCCGGCTGCCACAGCGGCGTCACCGTCGGCGGCCAGATGTATCAGAAGTTCGGCCTCACCCAGGACTACTGGAATCTCACCGGCAGCACCGAGATCGACATCTTCAAGGGTCGCGACAAGGGCCGCTTCCAGGACACCAAGAAGGACGAGGATGCGTTCATCTTCAAGGTGCAGCAGCTGCGCAACGTCGCCGTGACGCCGCCCTACTTCCACGACGGCTCGGTGGCGGAACTGCCCGACGCCGTGCGCGTGATGGGCAAGCTGCAGCTGGGCCGCGACCTCGCCGACGGCGACGTCGCCGACATCGTCGCCTTCCTCGAGAGCCTCACCGGCGAAGTCCCGCAGCAGTTCGCCGCGGTGCCCAACCTGCCGGTGGCCGGCTACCGGCGCTGACCTCGAAGCGGAGCCGCCTCCTCAGGCGGCTCCGGCTTCAACGCTGCCGCGTCATGACCGACGAGCCTTCCAGCCGGTCGTAGATGTCCTCGAGCGTCGCCACCGGGCGGCCCTGGGGCGTGCAGAAGTAAGCTTTCGCGAGCATGAAACGGATCGCGGCCGGACCAGCGTCGTTCACCCGCTGCCATTGCGACGTGAAATCCTTGGTCCAGCCCCCATCCGATCGCGCGAGGAAATAGCTGCGCCACTCGTCCGGGCCACAGCGCACGCCTTCGTAGCTCACCTGCTTCTGCCCGCTGGCAGCGGTGGCGACCACGGTGTAGCGGACGATCTCGTCCTGGCCGATGGAGATCGCCGCACGGTCGAGGAACACGTCCTTCCCCGGAAAATGCGGCACGTCGATCTGCACCAGGTTCTCGGCGCGGGGCGGCGGCGGGGGCGGCATCTCGCGCTCGGTGGCCCGCTCCTTCGGGATCTTGTCGATCTTGGGCGGCGGCTCGGTGCCGGGAATCACGTTCCCGCGCGAGTCCAGCTGCTGCGCGGCCACCGGCCCGGCGAGGACCGCAAGCCCGAGGCTCATCGCCAACGCCGTCGTTGTGGTTTTCATGGGGGTTGATCTCCAATGCCTCGTTCCGTGACCCGATCGGCGACAATACGCGCCTTCGGTTTCCTGCATTGTCACCCATCCCCTTGAACACCGGCAAAGCCGCCCGCAGCGGCCTCGTCTATTCCACCGAGCACGGCAAGACCTGCCCCGGCTGCCGCAGACCGGTGGCCGACTGCGTGTGCGGCCGATCCAGGAGCGCGCCGGCCGGCGACGGCAACGTGCGCGTGTCACGTTTGAGCAAGGGCCGCGGCGGCAAGACCGTGACGCTCGTCACGGGTCTTCCGCTGAGCGGGGATGCACTCGCCGCGCTGGGCTCGGAACTGCGGCGTGCCTGCGGCTCCGGGGGAACCGTCAAGGATGGCGCCGTCGAAGTCCAGGGCGATCACGCCGATGCGCTGGTGGCGGAACTCGCCAAGCGCGGTTACAAGGCGAAGCGTGCCGGTGGCTGAGCCGACGCAGCGATCACCCGATGCCGAAGGCACGGTGCGGGTCTCGAAGCTTCTTTCCGAGCGCGGACTCTGCTCGCGGCGCGAAGCGGATCTCTTCATCGAGCGCGGTTGGGTGTTCGTCGATGGCCAGCCCGTCACCGAACTCGGTACCCGCGCCCTGCCGACCCAGACCATCACGCTGTCGAAGGAAGCCCGCGCGGCCCAGCTCACGCAGGTGACCATCCTGCTCAACAAGCCGGTGGGCTACGTGTCGGGACAGGCGGAGGACGGCTACAAGCCGGCGGCCACGCTGGTCATGTCGCAGTCGCGCTTCAAGGGCGACCGCTCCCCGCTCAAGTTCAGTCCCGCGCATCTGAAAGGACTCGCGCCGGCGGGACGGCTCGACATCGATTCCACCGGACTGCTCGTGCTGACGCAGGATGGCCGCATCGCGAAACAGCTGATCGGCGAAGACTCCGAGATCGAGAAGGAATACCTGGTGCGCGTGCAGGGCAAGCTCTCGCCGGAAGGGCTGGCGCTGCTGCAGCACGGCCTCTCGCTGGACGATCAGCCGCTGAAGCCGGCCGAGGTGCAGTGGCAGAACGAGGACCAGCTCAAGTTCATCCTGCGCGAAGGCAAGAAGCGGCAGATCCGGCGCATGTGCGAACTGGTGGGCCTCAAGGTCACGGGACTGAAGCGCATCCGCATCGGTAACGTCCGACTGCACGACCTGCCGCCCGGCCAGTGGCGCTATCTCGGCAGGGACGAACGGTTCCGATGACCGACGAGAAAGTGGTCGCCGCGACGCAAGGCTGGCTCGACGCCGCGGTCATCGGCTTGAACCTCTGTCCCTTCGCCGGTGCGGTGCGCACATCGAATCGCATCCGCTTCGCCGTCAGCGGCGCGCGCAACATCGATGCGCTGTTCGACGATCTGCAGGAGGAGCTGAAGCTGCTGGCTGCGGCCGACCCCGCTCAGATCGAGACCACGCTGCTGATCGCACCGAACGTGCTCGGGGACTTTCTCGACTTCAACGACTTTCTCGACGTCGCGGACGAAGCGGTCGCCGAACTGGAGCTCGAAGGCGAGATCCAGGTGGCGAGCTTCCATCCGGACTACCGCTTTGCGGCTACGGAGGCGGACGACGTGACCAACTGCACCAACCGGTCGCCGTTTCCGACGTTGCACCTGCTGCGGGAGGAGAGCATCGAGCGGGCTGTCGAGGGCTACGGCGATACCGCCGAGATCTTCGAGCGGAACGTGGAAACGTTGCGGCGCCTGGGGTGGGAGGGGTGGAGGAAGGTGATGGGTGAGATTGCGAAGGCTGGCCCCCACCCCAGCCCCCACCCCAACCCTCCCCCAGCAAAGCTGGGGGAGGGAGTTGAAGTGTCCCCTCCCCCGCCGAAGGCGGGGGAGGGTTAGGGTGGGGGCGACGACGCCCCTCAGATCCCCCTAACCCTCCCCCCTCCACTAAACGACGGCTCCAGAAAGATCTGCCGGAAGTACTCGCGAAATGCCGACATCGGCGGCGCGAGTTCGGCCCCCTTCTTCCACGCGAGCCCCACGGTCATCGACGGAATCGCGTCCTTCAGGTTGATGGTCTCGATGCGCTTGCCTTCGAGCGACCAAGGGCGATACACCATGTCGGAGAGGATGGACACGCCCCAACCGTTGCCGACCATGCTGCGCACCGCCTCCACCGACGACGTGCGGAGGCGGATGTTCGGCTGGAACGGCGTGCGCCCCCAGTAGCGCAGCGCCGTCTGCGCCGCTTCGTCGACCGTGAGCATGATGTACGGCTCGGAAGCCACGTGCGACAGCGTCACCTCGGGGCGCTCGAGCAGCGGATGCCGGGCCGACACCCAGAGCCGCCGCTCCGACCCGAAGAAGGTCTCGCTCGCGAGCTCCGGACTCACGAGATTGGACGTCAGCACGACCGACATGTCGAAGCGGTTGCTGATGAGCCCCTCCTCGATCGCATCGCGATTCAGTTCGTAGACGTTCACCGTGATGCGCGGATAGAGCTGCGAGAAGCGCTGCAGGTGATGCGGCAGGAAATAACCCATCACCGTGTAGGTGGTCGCGACGCTCAGCGACCCCGCGAGCGTGCTGTTGGACGTGGGAGCGCGCAGCGCTTCGTCCACCGCCGAGAGGATGGTGTATGCATGACCGAGGAACTTGCGCCCCGATTCGGTCAGTTCCATGCCGGCGTGGGTGCGGCTGAAGAGCGCGCCGCCCACTTCCAGCTCCAGTTCCTTGATGGCAGTGGTCACCGCCGACTGGGAGATGTTGAGCTGGATGGCGGCCTGGGACACCTGACCCAGCTCCGCCGTGGCGACGAAGTACTTGAGCTGCCGGATGGACAAGGACATCGGAATTCCCGAAGTGAAACGTTTCTACCATCGGGAATACGCATCCCCGCCCGCAAACCCGGACCCGGAAAACCCTCAACCCGTTGTCCGGACTTTATTTATTCATGCGTCCGGCAGTCCGACGATTCGGAATTTACGATACCCGCGCATCGAATAATATTTCTTTTTTATTTGCTGCTACGGGTTTCTAATGAGCCTCGGACGGTCCGGCGGGGCGCCTGCTGCGCTGCCGCATGAGAACCGCGTCGACCTGGAGGCGAAGGAGGAGACACCATGACACTGGCCATCAACTGCGACATGGGCGAGGCCTTCGGCCTCTACAAGTGCGGCGACGACGAAGGGATCATGCCCTTCATCACCATGGCCAACGTGGCCTGCGGGTTCCACGCGTCGGACCCGGTGGTGATGCGCAAGACCGTGCGGCTGGCCAAGCAGCACGGCGTGCGCGTCGGCGCGCATCCGTCGTACCCCGACCTGCAGGGCTTTGGCCGGCGCGAGATGCGCATGAGCCGCGACGAACTCTCGGCCTGTCTCATCTATCAGGTGGGTGCGTTGAAGGCCTTCCTCGATGCCGAGGGCATGCCGCTCAACCACATCAAGCCGCACGGGTCGCTCTACGGCGTGGCCGCGCGCGACGAGAACGTGGCGAACGCGGTGGCCGACGCCGCCTCGGTCTTCGGCGTGCCGCTGCTCGGCATGGCGCGCACCAAGCACGAAGAGGTGTACACCAAGCGCGGCATCCCGTTCCTCGCCGAGTACTACAGCGACCTCGACTACAACGACGACGGCTCGCTCATCATCACGCGCGAACACGATGCCAAGGATGCGGCGGAAGCGGCACGCCGCTGCGTGCGCGCCGTGAAGGAAGGCAAGGCCGTCTCCATCAACGGCAAAGACATCCCGATGCGCACCGACTGCGTCTGCGTGCATTCCGACACGCCGAACGCAGTCGATCTCGCACGGGCCGTGCGCGACGCGCTCGCGCCCTGGCTGGGTCAGGACTCTGCGCGCGCCGCCGCTGCCGCCCACTGACGCCGCGATGCCGCACGTCCTCTACAACGGCCCCACCAGTCCGTTCGGCCGCATGACCCGGGTCGTGGGTCTCGAACTGGGCATCCCGGTGGAGGAGCGGCAGATCGACGTGTACACCGCCGAGTTCCTGGACCCGCTCAATCCGCTGCGGCAGATCCCGACGCTCGAAACCGAAAGCGGCGAAGTGCTGTACGACAGCCGCGTGATCTGTCGCTGGTTCGACAGCATCTCGGACCGCCGGAAAATGATCCCCGCTGAGCAGCAGTGGGAAGTGGAACGGCGCTGGGCACTCGCCATCGGCGTGATGGAAGCCGGCCTGCTGCGCCGCATGGAAGTCGTACGACCCGAAGGCGAGAAGAGCGCGACGCAGATCGCCAAGCTCGAAGTACGCATCGGCCGCGCGCTCGATCGACTCGAACAGGAAGCCCCCGCGTTGCGCGATGCCGGCGTGCGCATGGACGCGGTCGCCACGGCGGTGGCCCTGGAATACACTGATTTCCGGTTCACGCGCGACTGGCGTTCGCGCTGTCCATCGCTCGACGCATGGCTCGCGCCGTTCAGCGCACGGCCGAGCCTCGTGCAGACCCGACCCCACTAGATTCCCTCCCAAAGGAGCAGGCAATGGCCCACCACGAGGTTCTCTCCCCGCTTCCCGGCACTTTCTATCGCCGACCCGCGCCCGATGCCGACGTCTTCGCCAAGGAAGGCGCCACGGTGAAGGCGGGTGACGTGATCGGCCTCGTGGAAGTGATGAAGCAGTTCAGCGAGGTGCAGGCCGACGTGGGCGGCAAGGTGGTGCGCTTCCTCGTGGAGAACGAGGACGCCGTCGAGCCCGGCCAGCCGCTCGTCGTGATCGAAACCGCCTGACCGCACCTCCCGCCCCGTGCCGATCCGCAGACTCCTCGTAGCCAACCGCGGCGAGATCGCGGTGCGAGTGTTGCGTGCCGCGCGCGAACTCGGCCTGCAGACGGTAGCGGTGCACAGCGACGCCGATCGCGAAAGCCTCGCGGTGAAGATGGCGGACATCGTGGTCCCCATCGGACCGCCGCAGGCGGCCAAGAGCTATCTCAACGTCGACGCGCTGATGAAGGCGGCGCTCGATTCGGGCGCCGACGCTGTGCATCCGGGCTATGGCTTCCTCTCGGAGAACGCCGCCTTCGCCGAGAAGGTGGAAGCCGCCGGGCTCACGTTCGTCGGCCCGACGCCCGAGGCGATCCGCATCATGGGCAACAAGTCGCTCGCGCGCGCGACTGCCGCGAAGGCCGGCGTGCCGTGTGTGCCCGGCAGCGACGGCGTGGTCGATTCCGTCGACCAGGCTGTGGACTGTGCCGGGAAGATCGGCTGGCCGATCATGATCAAGGCTTCCGCTGGCGGCGGCGGTCGCGGCATCCGCGTCGCGCACAACGCCGACGAACTGCGCAGCCAGATGACGACGGCGCAGGCCGAGGCGCAAGCCGCCTTCGGCGACAGGAGCGTCTACCTGGAACGCTTCATCCGCCGCGCGCGTCACGTGGAAGTGCAGGTGCTGGGCGACGGAAAGGACGCCGTGCACTGCTTCGAGCGCGAATGCTCGCTGCAGCGGCGGCGGCAGAAGATCCTCGAAGAAGCACCTTCGCCCGCTTTGTCGACGGACACGCGCGCACGGCTGTGCGAGTCCGCGGTACAGTTGGCGAAGTCGGTGGGCTATCGCGGCGCCGGCACGCTCGAATACCTGTACGACGACGAATCGCGCGAGTTCTTCTTCATCGAGATGAACACCCGCATCCAGGTGGAGCACCCGATCACCGAGATGATCACCGGCATCGACCTGGTGCGCGAGATGATCCGCATCGCCGGCGGCGAGCCGCTGCGCTTCAAGCAGAGCGACATCGTGATGCGCGGCGCCGCGATCGAATGCCGCATCAACGCCGAGGACCCGGAGAAGAACTTCATGCCGAGCCCCGGCAAGGTGCACGAAGTCATCCTGCCTGGCGGCCCAGGCGTGCGCGTGGACTCGATGCTCTACCCCGGCTACACCGTGCCGCCCTGGTACGATTCGCTGCTCGCCAAGCTGGTGGTGCACGCGGAAGACCGCCCCACCGCCATCGCCCGCATGCGGCGGGCGTTACACGAATTGCACATCGACGGGGTCAAGACCACGCGCGGCCTGCATCTCAGACTGATGGACGAGCCACGCTTCCAGGCTGCCGATTTCGACACCAATGCCCTCGAAGGCTGGCTCGCCGAACGCGCGCCGGCACCCGCCACGACCACCTCGCCTTAAGGATCCTCCATGGCAGCCGCAACCGCCCGCTACAGCTTCGGAGCCGACGAGCACGTGTTCGTCGAGTTCTCTGAGGACATGTCGCTCGAGTCGTTCTTCAAGGGCATGGCGATCACCAATGCGCTCGCCAAGCGCAAGGTGCCCGGTGTGACCGAGATCTGCCCGGCGAACGCCTCCTACCTGGTCCGCTTCGACCCGGACGTGATCCATCCGAACGAGATGATGAAGCTGCTGCAGCAGCTCGAGCGCGACGTCGGCAACGCCGAACTGGAGGTCGCGACCCGCATCATCGAGGTGCCGGTCTACTACGACGATCCGTGGACGCACGAGACGCTGATGCGCTTTCGCGAACGGCACCAGGACCCCAAGGCGACCGATCTCGAGTACTCCGCGCGGGTCAACAACTATGCGTCGGTGGATGCGTTCATCGACGCGCACGCCGGCAGCCCGTGGTTCGTATCGATGGTGGGGTTCGTGGCGGGGCTGCCGTTCCTGTTCCAGATGGTGGAGCGCGCGAAGCAGATCGAGACGCCCAAGTACCTGCGCCCCCGCACCGACACGCCGAAGCTCACCATCGGCCACGGCGGCTGCTTCGGGGCGATCTACTCGGTGCGCGGTGCCGGCGGCTACCAGATGTACGGCATCACGCCCGCGCCGATCTTCGATCCGGCGCAGAAGCTGCCGTACTTCCGCGAGTTCATGTGCTTCTTCAAGCCCGGCGACATCGTGAAGTACCGCAAGATCGACCGCGCCGAGTACGACCGCATGAACGCCCAGGTGGAAGCCGGCACGTACGACCTGCGCATCCGGCCGGTGTCGTTCTCGCTCAAGAAATTCCTGGCCGACCCCGCCGCCTACAACAGGAAGCTCGAGGAGACCCTCTATGACCGTTGAGATCGTGAAGCCCGGTCTCGCCACCACCATCCAGGACGCGGGCCGGCCCGGCTACTACAACGTGGGCATTCCGCTCTCGGGCGCGCTCGACCAGTACTCGTTCCGCTGCGCCAACCTGCTGGTGGGCAACGACGAGAATGCGGCCGTCATCGAGTGCACCTTGCTCGCGCCGGAGCTTCTCTTCAACGTGGCCGCCATCGTCGCCGTGACCGGCGCCGACGCGACTCCTCGGGTGAACGGCGCGACGGCGCCGCGCAACGAATCGTTCGCGGTGAAGGCCGGCGACAAGGTCACCTTCGATTTCATGCGCCTGGGTGCGCGCGCGTATGTCGCAGTGGCGGGCGGCATCGACGTGCCGGTCATCCTCGGCAGCCGTTCCACCTACGGCCTCGGGGCCTTCGGCGGATTCCAGGGCCGCAAGCTGGCGGTCGGCGACAAACTGCCCATCGGCAAGCCCTCGGCCGCCGCGAAGGCCGGCCGCCAGCTGCCGGCGGAGCTCGCGATGCCGCTGCCGAAGGAAACCGAACTGCGCGTGGTGCCGGGCCTGTACTTCCACCGCATCACCGACGCCTCCGCGGCCAACTTCTTCGCGGATACGTGGGCCGTGGCACCGGAGGCGGATCGCATCGGCTATCGCTACAAGCAGGGCCGACCGTTGCAATGGCGCGATCGCAAGCAACCGTTCGGCGCAGGCTCCGACCCTTCCAACATCGTGGACGCCGGTTATCCGTACGGCTCGATCCAGGTGCCGGGCGGCGTCGAGCCCATCATCCTGCATCGCGACGCGGTCTCGGGCGGTGGCTACGCCATGATCGGCACGATCATCAGCGCCGACATGGACAAGATCGCCCAGATGCAACCCAACTACAAAGCTCGGTTCGTGCGCGTGGACATGGATGCCGCGCTCGCGGCCCGCGCCGAGTACAAGGCGCGGCTCGACCGCGTCCGCAAGGCGCTCGCGTAGCGCGCTTTAAGTCCCACACGTTCAATCCGCGTGCCCCCACAGGAGACCTGAAATGCAGAAGCAACTCACGAAGACCGCACTGGCACTCGGCACCATCGCCCTGTTCGCCGGCCTCGCGGGCAGTGCCGTCGCCGCCGACTGGTTCCCCTTCAAGGTGGAGAGGATGGATCCGCCGTTCTCGCCCGATGCCAAGCCGACGCTCGTCGACTACGTCCCGCTGCCGAAGGCTTCGAAGAAGTGGGATATCTGTGTCTCGTTCCCGCACATGAAGGATGCCTACTGGCTCGGCGTGGACTACGGCGTCGCGGAGGAAGCCAAGCGCCTGGGCGTGAAGATGCAGCTGGTGGAAGCCGGCGGCTACACCAACCTCGCGAAGCAGATCTCGCAGATCGAGGATTGCGTGTCGCGCGGTGCGCAGGCAGTGGTGATCGGTGCCATCTCGGCCGACGGCCTCAACGGCGTCATCAAGACCATCGCCGCCAAGAAGATCCCGGTGATCGACGTCATCAACGGCATCAATTCGCCGGACATCTCGGCCAAGTCGCTGGTGAGCTTCCAGACCATGGGCGCGCAGGCCGGTGAGTTCATCGCCAAGATGCACCCGAAGGGTTCGCCCGCGGTGAAGGTGGGCTGGTTCCCGGGTCCGGCCGGTGCCGGCTGGGTGGAAGCCGCGCACAAGGGCTTCATGGAAGCGACCAAGGATTCGGCCCTGGTCATCCTGGAACCCAAGTACGGCGACACCGGCAAGGAAGCCCAGACCAAGCTGATCGAGGACGTGCTGCAGGCGCACCCCGACGTCGCTTACCTCGTCGGCCCCGCGGTCAACTCCGAAGCGGCGGTCGCGATCCTGCGCGAGCGCAACCTCGACAAGAAGATCAAGGTGGTCGCGTTCCACACCAACCCGGGTGCGGTGGACGGCATCCAGAAGGGCCGCATCCTGGGTGCGCCGTCGGACTCCATGGTGATCCAGGGCCGCATCGCGATCGATCAGGCCGTGCGCATCCTCGAAGGCAAGGAGTACATGAAGCACGTCGGTCCGAAGATTTTCATGGTGGACCAGAACAACATCAAGACGCTGCCGCGTGAGATCCTGCTGGCCCCGGTCGACTACAAACCGGTCTTCTCGGTGAAGTGAGCTTGATTCCCCGACAGCGTCGGGGAACGCCGTACACCCCTTCCCCCACCTTCGGTGGGGGAAGGTTGGGATGGGGGCGCAGCGGTCAACTACTGTGCAAACCTTTGCCCCCCCGACTGCGTCGGGGGAGGAAGTTGTACCCCGAGGGAGGTGTGCCCCCCAGCCGTTGAACCCTCGCTACATTCGGTAGAACATCCGTCTCACCTCTCGTCCGCTGCGGCCCATGCCAGACCTGATCGAAACCGTCGCGCTCACCAAGCACTACCCGGGCGTGAAGGCGCTGGACGGCGTGGACTTCAAGCTCGCCGCGGGCGAGGTGCACGTGCTCTTCGGCGAGAACGGCGCGGGCAAGTCGACGCTGATCACGCTGCTCGCGGGCGCCAATCAGCCGACCTCCGGTCAGATCGTCATCGAAGGCCGCGAGGTCACGCTGCACTCGGTGCTGGAGGCGCGCCGCCACGGCGTCAGCGCCGTGTTCCAGGAATTCTCCCTGATCCCGACACTCACGGTCGCGGAGAACCTGTTCCTCGGTGACGAAGCGGGACGGCACGGCTTCATCAACCGCCGCGCCCTCACCGCTCGCGCGCGCGAACTGCTCGCCGACCTGCAGTTCGACCTCGATCCCGCGCGCCGCGTGTCGACGCTGACGCGCGCGGAACAGCAGATGGTCGAGATCGCCAAGGGCTTCCGCAGCAAGCTGCGCGTGCTGATCCTCGACGAGCCCACCGCATCGCTCACCGACCGCGAAACCGAGCGCCTCTTCACGCTCATCGGTCGCCTCAAGGCCGAAGGTGCCGGCATCATCTACATCACCCACCGGATGCAGGAGATCGCGCGTATCGGCGATCGCGTCACGGTGCTGCGCGACGGCCGCAAGATCGGCACCGTCGACGCCAAGACCACCTCGGAAGATCAGCTGATCGAGATGATGACCGGCCGCACGATCTCGGAGATCTATCCCAGGATCGCTTCGAACCCCGGTGACGTTCTGCTAGAAGTGGAAGGGCTGCGTTCCAGCACCGGCGTACACGACGCCAGCATCACCGTGCGCCGCAGCGAGGTCGTGGGTCTCGCAGGACTGGTGGGCTCCGGCAAATCGGAGTTGATGCGCGCCATCTTCGGCATCGACCGCATCGTGGCCGGCACGGTGCGCTTCAAGGGTCTGGACGTCACGCACGCCTCGCCCGACGAGATGCTGAAGCGCGGCCTGTTCTACCTGCCGCCCGATCGCAAGGCCGAGGGGCTCGTGCTGCCGTTCACCGCACGATCGAACATCGCGCTGCCGGCGCTGCGCGCGAAGCTGAAGGGTATGTTCGGCTTGATCTCGGCCGGCAAGCACGAAACGCTGACGCGCACCGCCGCGCAGCACGTGGAACTGGCGGACCGCAACGTCGGGCGGTCCGTGGCGGTGCTATCCGGCGGCAACCAACAAAAAGTATTGTTCGCGAAGGGTCTCGGCATCAACGCCGACTTGTACGTGCTGGACGAGCCCACGGTCGGTGTCGACGTGGGCACGCGCAGCGCGCTCTATGCGCTCATCAAGCGCCTCTGCGAAGGCGGAGCGGGCGTCGTTCTCGTGTCTTCCGATCTGCCGGAAGTCCTGCATCTGTCGCACCGGGTGTACGTGACGCGGCGCGGGAGCATCGCGGGCGAACGCCACGGCACGGACATCAACGAGGCCGCCTTGCTGGGCCTGTTCTTCGACCGCGAGCGCGCGGCGGCCTGAACACCGCGAACCGGAGTCCCCATGGCGGAAGTGACCGAAGATAACTCCCACAACATCCTGAAGAAGCTGTTCCTGCGCATGGGCGTGCTGCCGATCCTGCTGGTGATCGCGCTGATCGTCTTCTCGCTCATGTCGAACCAGTTCCTCAGGGTGGACAACCTCGTGAACATGGTGCGCCAGTCGGTGTACCTGATCCTGGTGTCGCTCGGCCAGATGCTGGCGCTGGTGACCGGCGGCTTCGACCTCTCGGTGGGGACGATCCTCGCGGTGACGTCGGTGACGTCAGCCATGGTCATGGCCCATCTGTTTGCCGGGGACCCGAATGCGATCTGGTTCGCGATCACGGCAGGCTGCCTCGCGGGCGTGCTCGCAGGTGGCGTGGTCGGCATCGTCAACGGCGTCGGCGTCGCGTATCTCGGCGTGTCGCCTTTCATCATGACCATCGGCACGCAGTCGGTCGGGTTCGGCATCGCGTTGCTGCTGACCGGGGGGGTTCCCGTGTCCGGGCTGCCCGGTGAACTGAGCGAGACGCTGGGCTTCGGTCGCATTCTCGGCGTTCCGATACCGATCATCCTCACGGCCGTCATCGCCATCGGGTTCTACATCCTCATGACGCGTACGGCGCGCGGCAACTATCTGCTCGCGGTCGGCGGCAATGCCAAGGCCGCGGCGCTGTCCGGCGTCAACGTGCGCACGACACTGCTGCTCGCCTATGTGCTGTGCGCGCTGGTGACGGCGGTCAGCGGCCTGCTGCTCACCGCCCGCGTCGAAAGCGGTGAATCGAACATCGGCGGCACCATGGCGCTGGAGTCCATCGCCGCCTGCGTGATCGGGGGGGTGAGTCTCCGCGGCGGCATCGGGCGCGTGGAGAACGTGGTGCTGGGCGCCATCTTCATCGTGCTGGTGCAGAACGGAATGAACCTGTCGGAAGTGGGCTCCTACGCGCAGATGGTGGTACTGGGCATCCTGCTGATCGTCGCCGTCATCGCCGACCAGATCCGACACCGGATGATCGCCGGCGGCAGCGGGATCTGATTGCGCACCGGCGCACCTTCGGCTAGATTGCGCGCCGTCATCGGGGAGTAGCTGACCGCCAGTACCCGGCGGGGCTCACGTCAACATACTTGGCCCGCAGGCCATGGCGTGAGCGGTTCCCTCAATCCGGCAAGACCGCTGACCACCGACGCCTCGGATCGACCGGGAGGCACGGTGGTCACGTCTGAAACCGGTCGCGGAGCTCCACTTGGAAGCACTGCTCGTCTCGACCGGTACCGTCGCCCTGGCTGAACTCGGCGACAAGACCCAACTCCTCGCCTTCTTGCTGGCCGCGCGCTTCCGGAAGCCGCTGCCCATCGTGCTGGGGATCCTCGTCGCCACGCTCGCGAACCACGGCATCGCGGGAGCGCTCGGGGTGTGGATCACGTCGGTACTCCCGCCCATGGCGTTGCGCTGGGTGCTGGGCCTCTCGTTCATCGCCATTGCCGTCTGGATGTTCGTGCCCGACAAGCTCGATGCGGCCGAGGACCGCAAGCTCCGCTTCGGCGTTTTCGGAACCACGCTCGTCTGCTTCTTCCTCGCCGAGATGGGCGACAAGACCCAGATTGCCACCATCGCGCTCGCGGCGCGCTTCCACGATCTCGTTTCGGTGGTGATGGGCACCACCCTGGGCATGATGCTTGCCAACGTGCCCGCGGTGTATCTGGGCGAGCGCTTCGCACACCGTGTGCCGATCCGGCTGCTGCATGGCGTGGCCGCGACAGTATTCGCGCTGCTGGGGCTCGCCACGTTGTCCGGGATAGGGCGCGCCTTCGGTCTGTGAGTCAGCGCTGGCCTATGATCAACGAAGTCTCCCCTCTCCCCCCGGGAGAGGGGCCGGGGGTGAAGGAAAAACACACCCAACACCGCTCCCCCGCAAGGATCCCAAGATGTGACGCAACATCCGCACCCTGTTCAACTTCGAACCACCCGTCACCGACGACGAGATCCACGCCGCCGCCCTGCAGTTCGTCCGCAAGGTGACCGGTTTCAACAAGCCCTCGAAAGCGAATGAATCAGCTTTCCTGAAGGCCGTTGAAGAGATCTCCCGCGTGTCCCGCAATCTGATGCAGTCCCTGGAGACGACCGCACCACCGCGCAACCGGGAGGAGGAAGCCGCGAAGGCCAAAGCTCGCTCGGCTCTGCGCTACACCGCGAGACCCCAATGACCGTTCCATTGCGCTGGCCGGCAGATGGACGGTAACGGCTTTCGTCATCCCCCGTTGTCACCGGGGCAGATCGACGCTCCCCACCTCCACGCCGATCTAGGCGATCTGCAACTGGAATCCGGCGCGGTCATCCACGATTTCCGTCAGTCGTACGTCGTCCACGGCAAGCTAAATGCCGACCGCAGCAACGCCATCCTGGTCTGCGCCTCGCTTACCGGCAACCATCATCGCCTCGATTTCCTGATCGGCCCCGGCCGCGCTCTTGACACAGATCGGTTCTGCGTCGTCGCGACCGACCCGATCGGCAACGGCCTCTCCACCTCGCCATCCAACAGCAAGCAGCAGCCGGGCATGGCTTTCCCGCGCTTCGTCATCCGCGACATGGTGCATGCGCAACATCGGCTTCTGACTGAAGTGCTGGGGATCGCCCGGCTGCACGCTATCGTGGGTGCCTCCATGGGCGGCATGCAGGCACTGCAATGGGCCGTGCAACACCCCGCATTCATGTATGCCTGCGTCGCCATGACGCCGATGGCGCGGACTTCCGCTTGGGCCACGCTCGTGACCGAGACCGCCCGCTCGTGCCTCATGGCCGATCCCGCCTGGAACGGTTCGGGCTTCACGGCCATCCCCGAACGCGGCTGGCGCGCCTATGCCGGCGTGATGTCCGTGCTGCTTTCGCGCACCCCGATGGCACTCGATCGGACGCTCGACGGCCTCGATGCCGCGCACCAGTGGTTCGAGCAGTCCGTCCGGCAGGTGCGCCGCAACGGCTTCGATGCCGCCGACTATCTCTACCAGTCCTGGGCGTACGAAAGCCACGACGTCGGCACGACGCCGGGAACCCGCGGCACCGAGGCAGCATTGGCTGCCGTGCAGGCCCGCACGCTGATCCTCGCGCCGCCGCTGGACCTTTTCAATCCCGTGGAGAGCGCTCGCGCCGCCGCAGCATGCATCCCGGGAGCACGCTGCGTCGAGATTCCTTCGCTACAGGGCCATCAGGCGGCGACGGATCTGCAGGCGGAGGATGCGGAATTCCTGAACGGCACCATTCGCGCGTTCATGTAGCGACCCGCTTGCTTCTCGATCGGTCACCCTGTGCCGGCAGGATGCGACGCAAAATGGATGAGCGAAGTGGCATCTTGACGTTGCGGCCGCCTCGCACTCTACTGGAGGCAGCTTTCTCTGAGACCCTTTTCTCGGACGCATTAGGACTCCCTAAATGAAAGTCATGTCCTTGATTGGTGCAATACTTTTCCTACTTCGCGGGCCTGAATGTCGCTTTGTAAAGCGACACAATAGGGCCTCTACTTTTTTTTGCGCCTCATGAACGAACATTGCCGCAGCTGGGAATCTGCTGGAGGACGAATAGAACCATGAAGATGACGCCACAGCGCCGCGCCCTTGACAAAATTTACAAGCGCCGGGACCGGTATGAGATTCCTGAATGGCAGCGAGAGGAGGTTTGGGACACCGCCAAGAAGCAACAACTTGTTGACAGCATACTCCGTGGTTGGCGCCTTCCAAAGTTCTACTTCGTAAAGAGCGCAGAGGACGAGTATGAAGTCGTAGATGGTCAGCAGCGACTCGCTGCCATCTACGAGTTCTTCGCAAACGAGCTGCCACTGACGTCCGACTCCGTAGCACAGTTTGGAGGTCCCTACTATAAGGACCTCAAGTCGAAGTACTCGGACGCCTTCGATGACTTTGAGATTGATTACGACGAGATTGAGGAAGCAAGCGAAGCGGAACTAAAACAGTTTTTTCAGCGGCTGCAAGAAGGGCTTCCCCTCACCAGCAGCGAGAAGCTGAACTCAGTGCACAGTAAGCTCCGCGACTACTGCAAGACGCTGGCCAAGCACGACTTCTTCAAGAAGTCCGTCGTCGTACCGGACACTCGATTCGCCCACTTCGACATCGTGAGCAAAGCGGCGGTCATCGAGATTGAGGGAATTGGGACGGGGCTGAGGTACGACGATATTAAACCAGTGTTCGAGGCTCAGAGTACCTTCTCAACTACTTCTGCGGCCGCGAAGCGACTTCGAGCGGGTTTGGATTTTCTCGCGACTGCCTTTCCAACCGCGAATCCCCTGCTGAAGAATCGGACGGTAGTTCAGTCAGTGATCAGCCTCGCTTGCCGGCTTGTCGCCACTGGAAATTCGGCAGGTTTGGAGACGAAGTTCGGTAACTTCATCCACCACTTTATGAGCCAGTTAAGTCATCAAGTAGAACTTGGGCAGGCGGCAACCGACTACGACTTCATTCGATTCCAAAAGTCGATCAACGCTAACGTCAAGGCAGGCGCGCGCACGCGGCAAGAGATCTTTCTGCGGAAGGCGTTCATGCACGATCCAGCGCTGGCAGCTGCCTTCGATCCGAGCGTCCTGCTGGAAAGCGGGCTAACCGGACGTATCAAAGAGCTGGGTGAAGCCATAGGTGCTGAAATCGCGCGCCTGAATGCTGCGTACTCGGCCGACCACGGGAAGGACCTCTTCAAGGCCACGAACAAGACAGTCCCAGCACTGACTAGTTTGGGGAAACCTATCAAGGACCTGACCACGTACAAGAAGCTTGTCAGTGATCTCTATTTTCTGTTTCGTGAAAGTATCGGGGAGCGATTAAGCGCAACCGTCCCGGTCTCATTTTCTGATGTGAACGTACTTCGCACCGATCTCCAGCACGACACTGACCACGGAGACAACACGAAGGTGAAAGCGAAGAAGAAGCAGGCGGGCTCAACCTTCAAGAAGTATTCAGGTGAAGCATCACCTGACGTTTTGGATCCGACTCGCTTCGTGCTGGTCCAAGCGAACCTGCTTTCAGCACTGGAGTTGGACTTGAAGAACCTTGCAGTTCCGAAGGCATGAGGCCCAACAACGCAATGCGCCTGACCGGCAACAGCCGGCTTTGCCGTCTGTTGCCGGCAGGTGATCGCGAGCGTTGGGCGCCTCCCTACGGCTGCCCCACCATCACCTCGCTGATCTGCATGACCGGCTTCAGGTCGGTGTAGTTGGGAATATCCGCCAGGATCTCCTTGGCGTGAGGGCCGAACCCCGCCTGGAATGCCTCCACGCTGTCACTGTAGATGTGGCACATGCCGACGTAAGTCGGCGGATCGCCCGGCGCTGCGCCTGCCAGGCCCTTGTCGACCGTGTAGAAGAGGCAGGCCGTGCCCATCCGGTTCTTGACGAGCGGCATGTGCTTGTCACGGTAGTAGGCATGGTCGAAACGAGCGCCCGGCTTGTGTGGGTACATGACGCTGACCTTGATCATTGCTGTCTCCTCGTGAGTTCGGATCGGGACCGATGGTTGACCCGGTCGCTTCAGACGGTCGTCACCATAGCGTAACTTCGCGGCGCGCCACTACCCCGCCACGAAGATCGACCGCCCGGGTACTCGTCGACCATCTCTCTACCGGTGCGGGCGGGCGCGCGAGGATCCTGCGTTCTGTCCTCCGTGCCACGAGACCGCGCCATTTCGATGGTTCCACCTGCCGGATGCCCTGATGCCCCCGTGCCGCATCGATCACATCACCGTCACGTCGCCCACTCTCGAGCAGGGCAGCGACCTGGTGCACACGCTTCTGGGCGTGCGACCGCAGCGAGGCGGCGAGCATCCCCGCATGGGCACGCACAATTTGCTGCTGCGGCTCGGCGACACGATGTTTCTCGAGGTCATCGCCATCAATCCGCAGGCACCGAAGCCTTCGCGCCCGAGATGGTTCGAGTTGGATCGCCTACCGCTGGACAGTACGCCAAGACTCCGTTGCTGGGTCGCACGGTCGGACGACATTCGGGGGTCGATGGCCGACGCCTCCGAGGTTCTCGGGCTTGCGGAGCCGATGTCCAGAGGGTCGCTGGAATGGCTCATTTCGATTCCGGAAGACGGCAGTCTTCCCCTGGGCGGTGCAGCACCCGCGTTGATCCAGTGGCATACGACCATTCATCCGGCAACGGGCATGCAGGACATGGGGTGCAGACTGGTGGAGCTCCGACTCCTGCATCCGGAGGTGGAACGGCTACGCGCTTTGATCGACAGCCTCAGGATCGCCGATCCGGGCGTTGTGTTGTCGGCACGCGTAGCGCCCCACGCAGGACTTGAGGCACGCATCGACACGCCGCACGGACTTCGTTCGATCGGGTCAGAGTATTCCGTTTGAGGCGGCCTTCGCGCTCGTGTACTCGCGGTCGCACTGCAATCCCACTGACTCATGCCGACCGCGCCTTGTGCGTGCGGAATGCTGTCCCGGTTTGGATTGATATATCGTTGAGAAGTCGGCTAGCTGCCCGAGCCCGCCTGGAACGTGCACATGCATACATCGAGACGCCTTACCCTCCTGCTCGCGCTGCTCGTTTCGGTCTGGGCGCATGCAGACCCGCAAGCGGAAGCCGAGGCCGGGCGCCTGGAAGCAACGCTCGCGCGCATCCAGCAGGCGCAGGCCAGCATCTACCAGCAGTTCCAGATGGCGCAGGAGTTGCGGCGTGCCGAGATGGCGAAGCCGGATCCCGCGGCGCTCCCCTCCAGTCCGCAGATCAGCGCCCCACCTCTCGACTACAACGAGCTGCAGCGAATCCGCGCGGAGCGCGAGCAGCGCATCAAGGATCTCGATGCCGAGATCGAGCGCTTGTACGCCCGCTATGGGGATCTCGAGGCACAGAAGGAGCCTTTGTTGAATCGGCTCGGGGAACTGCCGCGCACGCCTTGAGTTGACGGTCTTGTGTACGCGGCTCGAGAGGGCCGCTGCTCAAACGGGCAGATTCGATCAGGCAGCGCGCGAAGAGCCTGACCATCCGGCCACTGTCGGGCGGCCAAGCGTCGGGAGCGATACACTTGCTCGGCGTTCCTGTCGACAAATCCTCCCTGAAAGAGCTCCCTTCATGAGTATCCCTTCCATGCCCCGCCTCACCCTGGACAGCGTCCGGATCCGAGGTGTCGTCGTTCCCCTGCGCCGCCCCATCGTCGCGAAGGTGGGCGAGTTCCGCCAATGGCCGTTCATCCTGATCGATGTCATGACGAAGGAAGGGGTCGTCGGCCGCAGCTACCTCGAGCCGTACGTGGAGAAGTCGGTCAAGTACATCGCCCAGGCGATCACCGATCTGGCCGACGCGCTGAAGGACAAGCCGCTCGCTCCTCTGGATGCCTATCGCGACAACATGCGCACGATGCACTTGGTCGGGCGCGAGGGCGTTTCCCTGATCGCTATCTCCGGGCTCGACATGGCCATCTGGGATGCGCTCGCCAAGGCGGCCAACGTGCCGCTCGCCGTGCTGCTGGGCGCAACCGCCGGGCCGGTACGCGCGTACAACACCAATGGACTATGGCTGATTCCCCTGGACCGCGTCGAGAAGGAAGCTGCGGAACTGGTGGCGCAAGGCAACTTCAAGGCGATCAAGATCCGCCTGGGCCGTGAAAAGCTCAAGGACGACCTGGCCGTCATCGCTGCGGTCCGGCGGGCGGTCGGGGAGGATGTCCAGCTCATGTGCGACTTCAACCAGGGGCTGGCCTTCGGCGAAGCGCTGCTGCGACTGCATGCTCTGGACGACCAGGGGCTTTCCTGGTTCGAAGAGCCGATCGTCTACGACGACCTCGAAGGCTGCGCCCAGCTCGCGCGCGAGATGAAGACGCCGGTCCAGATCGGCGAGAACATCTACGGCCCGCGCGGGTTCCTGAAGGCAGTGAACGCACGCGCGGCTGACCTGTACATGCCGGATCTCATGCGTATTGGCGGCGTCACCGGTTTCATGCGTTCGGCCGCGATCGCCGGTGCGGCTGGCCTGCCCCTGTCCAATCACCTGTACCCCATGATCTCGACGCACCTGCTGCGCGCAAGCGAGACCGCCGATTGGCTCGAATGGAGCGATTGGGCCGAACCGATCCTCGCCAATCCGCTGCCGGTGAAGGATGGGTTCGCGATGGTGCCCGACGTGCCGGGTGTCGGGTTGGAGTGGAACGAGGATGCGGTCAAGCGGCTGGCGATGTAGCAACGGCCGCGGGTAGCGTTCGGCACGGCGGCGCTGCAAGCGTCGCAGCGACGAGAGCTTCAATTCCCGTCCGACTCCGTTTCGATTCAACCGTCGGCGGACACTTGTTCCCGCCCCACGTCAACGAGGAGACGCATGATGAGAAATTCGTTCTTGCTGCTTGGCCTATGCGCGATGTCCATGGTCGGATCGCTCAACGCCGCAGAGAGCGACAAGGCCGGGATCATGATCCCGGCCAACGCGATGGACTGGAAGGAACTGAACCCGGCCTGGCCCGTGACGATGGTTGTGCTGTGGGGCGACCGCAGCAAGGGGGAGTACGCGATGCTCCTCAAACTGCCGGCCGGCTTCGTCGCACCGATCCATGCCCACACCGGCGACTACTACGGCATCAATCTCACGGGAACCTGGCGCCACTCCTTCGAAGGCGGTGAGGAGAAGGATCTGCCGCCCGGTTCCTATGTTTTCCAGCCAGGATTCGGCTGGCATGGAGACGCCTGCGTGGGCCCCGAAGACTGTACCCTCTTCCTCCACCAACACGTGAAGGGCGATTTCATTCCGAAGCCGTAGCAGCACATTGCCCCGGGTCTCGACGATCACGTCGAGACCCGGTGAATCGCTCGAGCTCGCCGCCGACGCCTCTGCTCGTCACATCACCGCGAAGCTGCGAGCACCCTGCCGCCCTCGAAAGTGATGGACTTGGGTTCCCACCGCAGGAGCAGCGAGCTCTCCGCCATGGCGACGTACTCCTTCGCCTGATCGCCCGCCCTCTTGGCCACATTGCCGCAGCGAACTTCCACGGATTGTCCGCCCGAAATGGCTTCGGCCCGGTCGATGAAGCAACTGTCGAGACCCATCAGCGAATCGGGATCCGACGGCGAACGCACCGAGACGGAGCCGGTCACGTGGACAATGGCCTGCGCCGTGTTGTTCTTCAGGCGATAGGTGGTGACGAGAGTGGGCGCATCGTGGATCGCCTCCCCGGGACCGGGCCGGCGGCCGGTCGCCTCGTCGGCGGTCACGATCTCTTTCCTGACGAGCTCGATGCCAAGGGCTTCGCGCAACGGTTCGAACGCAGCGTCACGCGCGGCACGGAAGTCGGCAACCTTGGCCTCTCCGGCACTGTTCGTGACCACGAACTCCTTCTGGAGCTTGATGGCCTCGGCGAACGTGCGCGCCGTCAACGGTGCGCTGGGGTCGGCCAGGTTCGGGGGCAACACGTCGCCTTTGCTGCGATTGAGGTAGTCCAGCACCAGCTGGCGCTCTTCTGGGGGCAGCTTGTTCAGCTGCGGTTGAATCTTGGGAATGTCGGCCAGATTCAAAGGCAATCGTGTCGCATGGGGGTCCGGCGAGCAGGCGGCCAGGCTGCCGAACAGCAGAATTGCGATCACCACAATCCGTAGTGTCTTCGATGGGGTCATCGTTGTATCCCGTAGAGCATCTAAGGATGAGCCGTCGCACGGCAGTGACACGCGCGCCAAACTTTACGGCACGGAACCGGCAGTGCTTTAGGTCTTCTACGCAGAACCGCAAGCGGTTCGACGTCATTCGCAGGGCTGGCCGATCGATGCAACTGGCATGCCACGCGCTCCGCATCCGCTCCAGTGCTCGAGAGACGGGGTCGATCCGTCGCTAGCCTACGCTGGGAGACCGACTTTGCCGATCAATGCAGTCGCCGACCAATACCTGCGCGCCTTCCGGGAGAACGCCGAATTCGAGGGAGGGCTCAACTTCCGTCAAGCGCTGACACAGTCGAAGCTCGATTTCTCCGTCGGCAGCCTCGAGCGCGTCGACATTCTGCTGGACCAGATCCGGGCTCGATTTGCGCCGGAACCCGACCAGTTCATCGCCGATCAGCGCAACGTCAATTTCCTCTGCCTGCTGGCGTTCTACGTCGGCGAGGTCGTGGCCCGGGCGAGCGGCGCCGCGATCGAATGGCTGCAATACGACGAGATGATCGAGCGCATCCCGAGCAACCGGGCTTTCTTTCCTTACTGCTTCGGGTCGTCGGTCACATGCATCCTGTCCAGGGGACCAAGAACGAGGCGTTCTTCGTGCCGCTGGCGTCGATCGAGGAACGGCTTTACGAGGCCGAGCCGATCAAGAGTGTCGCGTTCAGTGCCGGCGCGTTCCTGTGATCGCGAATCTCGCGGTCATTGCCGGACGGTTCGATCGGCCCGCTGCCGCTGGTCCGCGGATGGACGTGAATCGCATTCGGCTGCACCGGCCGGACATCGAGTCCACTCTCGACATCCGGCTCGGTCGCACCGCTTCCCAGGTCAGTTCAACCCCATGCAGCTCGCGTAGTAGCTGACGGTTCCGGACCAGTCCGAGAAGATACCCAGGATGCCGACCTGCTTCGCCAGGACATCCAGGGTGGTCATGATGTCACCGTCGTTCTTCAGCGCGTCCAGCGTGGTCTGGTAATAGTACGAGGGCGTCGCGGTCCCCTTGGTCGGGAGCACGTCCTCAACGATGCGGCCGGAACGCTCGAGGGTCCAGGTGATGATTCCGAGCCCGGCGGCCTGCGCATCCTTCGCGTACTGCGACGGCACGATCCCGCCGCTGCTTGGATCGACGGTGACCAGCGCCCACATCGGCGGCGCGACGATGCGGATGCCCTGTGCCGCGTAGGCCTTCAACTCGGCAGCCGAGGGCAGTTCCGCGGGCACGTTCGCGTCGTCCAGGAACACAGCCTGCTGGCCGAAGCGCGGCTCGCTCTTGATCCAGTACAGGACGTCGTCCTTGTTGAACGACTGTGCCCACACCTTGCGCGGATGGATCCTGGCGGCCTTGTAGTCGTCGATCATCGCCTGGGCGTAGCGCGCCTGGCTGCCGAACACCGCTTCCACCTGCAGGTTAGCGCTGCGATTGGGCCCCTTCAGCTCCGGCGTGAACTTGGCGCCGAGGCCCTTGATCAGCTCGATGCTCTCCTTATGCGTGAGCAGCGTGCCGCCGGTGGCGTAGAGGTCGGTCCGCCAGTTGACCGTGCCGCCTTGATACTCCTGCGGCGTCTTCGCATTCGGGTTGGACGCGTCCATCTTCCCGACCAGCGACTTGTACTCGTCGATCCGCAGGTCGCTGGTGCAGCACAGCGCCGCGGCGGCCTTGACGCGCGTGCCGCTGCCGTCGAACTCGGCCGCCTCGAAGGGACGCGTGCACTTGGTCGCGAGCGGCGTCACGAGGATGTTGGTCGTCGTATGCAGATCGCACTGGTCGTGACGGCAGACCAAGTTGCCGTCGCGCGTGAAGGTCACGTCGCATTCCAGGATGCCCGCTCCCATCCTGGCGCCCGCTTCGTGACTCTCCTTGGTGTGCTCGGGAAACTGCAGGTCGGCACCGCCTCGGTGACCGATGGAGAAGTCGGTCTTGTAGAACGGCCCGTTGCTGCAGCTTTCGAGCTTCCGCTTGAGCGGACCCGGGGTCATCTTGTCGATCAGATAGTAGGGGCGCGGGCCGACCTGCACCGCCGCACCCTTGTAGTCATCGCGATCCCGATCGCAGTCGCCATAGTCGTCTCCGGCGTTCGACACGAGCGGCACGACACAACCGCCCAGCAGCGCAATCACGCAAGCAATCCTGGTCCCCAGCATCGTCGTCTCTCCTGTGTTGGCGTCGACCGACCGCATGGCCTGCGCAGGCAGGCGCGTCGGGCCCGGCCAAGCTATCCAGCGCAGGTGTCGCGCACGTTTAGCCGCCGTGAACGATTCGCGCGCTGCGGGAGCAGAAAGGAGGACACCTCCCCGCACGGAGCGGAAAGGATCCGGGCATTTGCGCAGGTTCATTGGTTCATGTATAAACCTTTACTCATAGATATCCACCGAGACCGACCCGCCATGGGCGCGACGCAGGAACCCCGAATCGAAGCCCAGGCGCCCGGTGCCACCGCCCGGTCCACGCCGTCCGCCGAAGGGGTGCACGAACTGCGCGACTTCCCCCTGCAAAGCGGCGAGATCCTGCCGAGCCTGCGGATCGCCTGGAAATCCTTCGGGCGGCTCAACGCCGGCGCCTCGAACGTCATCCTCTACCCCACGTCCTTCGGGGCGAAGGACGAAGACATCGAATGGCTGGTGCACGAGCGGGTGCTGGACCCGGAGCGCTACTTCATCGTCATCCTCAATCTCACGGGTAACGGCAAGTCGACCTCGCCCAGTCATTTTCCGGAAGCGACTAGCTTCCCCGGCATCTCGGTCTACGACAACGTCTACGCGCAACACCTCACGGTGGAAGCGCTGTTCGGCGTCCGCGAAGTCGAGATGGTGTACGGCTGGTCTATGGGCGGCATGCAGGCCTACCACTGGGCGACCGCGTTTCCCGAGTTGGTTCGTCGCATCGTCGTGGTGTGCGGCTCCGCCCGCTGCGCCACCCACAACTACGTGTTCCTGGAGGGCGTGAAGGCCACGTTGCAGACGGACCCGGACTTTCGTGACGGCTGGTTCCACGGTCCGGCGCGCCGCGGGCTCGCAGCGATGGCGCGCGTATACGCGGGTTGGGCGCTGTCGCAGTCGTGGTACCGGGAGCAGAAATGGGCCGAGGGCGGCTACACGTCGCTCGAGGACTTCCTGCAGCGCTCCTGGGTGGAGCCGTTTTCGCAGCGCGACCCCAACAACGTCTGCGCGCAGATCCGCACCTGGCAGGAAGCCGATGTCGGGCGTCACCCGGCGTACGGCGGCAACTGGCAGGCAGCGCTGCTCGGCATCCAGGCGTCCGTGCTGCTGGTACCCGGCGAGACCGATCTCTATTTCCGTGTGCGCGACAACGAACTCGAAGCCGAGCATCTGCGCAACGTGACGATGACGCCGATCCCCTCCATCTGGGGGCATCGGGCCGGCAATCCGCGGCACGGCGGGGCGGATCTCGCCTTCATTCGTGCGGCGGTTGCGCGCCATCTGGCGGTGGGATGAGGGAGCTTCGTGAAGCGTCGTCCAGCGATCCCGGATTCGTCAGCGGTTGTGGAGATGACCGCGGGTTTCGACCGCGGCCCCCATGCCAACCTTCCCCACCGAAGGTGGGGGAAGGGGTGTACTTCCCTCTCCCTCTGGGAGAGGGACCGAGGGTGAGGGCCGTATCGCACCCCGGCAAATCAAACGCGCACGTCAGATGCGCAGCCGCAACACAGTCCACGGAGGAAGCACGACATGACGACCACCATCCCCGGCACCAACATCATCGCGAAAAGCAGTCCGCGACCGCAGCGGCCACCGACCTCACGCAGCCGCTCGGCCGCCATTTCCACGGCAGCCGATGCGCTGCTGCGCGGCGACGGCACGTCGATCAACCCGTTCGAACTCACGGTCGAGCGCCTCGGTTCTTCGATCAAGATGGGTCTCTTCGCGCCCGGCGATCAGTTGCTGCCGGAGCGCGAGCTGGCGGCGTTGATGGGTGTCAGCCGCCTCACCTTGCGCGCAGCGCTGCGGGCGCTGGAGCAGGCCGGATTCGTCAACGTGCAGCGTGGCCGCTACGGCGGCACGTTCGTCGCCCAATCGGTGCCCATCCTGGACAAGCAGCGCCGCCTGAAAGCCGCGCTCAACATCGCCCCGGACGTGCTGGAAGACTGGATCTCGCAGCGGCACGTCCTCGAAGTGGGTGTCGCGGAACTCGCGGCCCAGAAAGCCAGCGAATCGCAGATCCAGGCGCTCGTGGATCTCAACGCCCAGATGAAGGCCTTCGAGCACGATCTCAATCGCTATCGGCCGCTCGACACCATGTTTCATCTCGGGCTCGCCCGTGCCACCGGGTCCGGCGGGCTCGAGACCTGGGTCGCGCAGACCCACGCGCGGCTGTCGGAGCTGATGCGCTTCATTCCGTCGACCAAGGGAGCGCTCTCCCATTCCACCGACTATCACGCGCAGATCCTGGACGCGATTGCCCGACGCGATGCCCAGGAGGCGCGCCACGTGATGGCACAGCACGTCGACGCGACCAGCAGCATGTTGCGCGGCCTCCTGCCGCAACGAGCGCGACGCTCCACCGTGCGACGCAGTTGACCTTCGTACCCTTCCCTCTTCACTGACCAACGGACCTCACCATGAACGCTCGCCACGACCCCATCGCCACCCCGCAAGTGCAGCAACTGAAGGAGGCCGGCGTCAAGTACGTGCTCGCGAGCTTCGTGGACCTGCACGGCAACACCAAGGCCAAGGCGGTGCCGCTCAGTCATTTCGGACAGATGGTCACCGGATCGGAGTTGTTCACCGGGGCGGCGCTCGACGGCGTTCCGCAGGAGGTGAACGACGAGGAGGTCTCGGCCCACCCCGACATCGACGGGATGATGATCTGCCCATGGAACCGCGAGCTCGCGTGGGCACCGAGCGATCTCTACCTGGGGGGCAAGCCGTTCGACGCGTGTTCGCGCAACATCCTGAAGCGCGTCCTCGGTGAGGCGGCGAGCATGGGCTATCGGATGAACCTCGGCATCGAGCCCGAGTTCTTCGTGCTGAAGCACGACGACAAGGGCGCCGTCGTTCCCATCAGCGAGCGCGACCTGCTCGACAAACCCTGCTACGACGTGAAGGGGCTGCTCGACAGCTACTCGTTCGTGGACGAGGTGGTGTCGGCCATGAACGATCTCGGGTGGGACGTCTACTCGTTCGACCACGAGGACGCCAACGGCCAGTTCGAGATCGATTTCATGTACGCCGATGCGCTCGCCATGGCCGACCGCATCACCTTCCTGCACCTGATGATCGGCGAGATGGCCCGCAAGCGGGGCTGGTTCGCGAGCTTCATGCCCAAGCCGTTCCACGATCGCACCGGCAGCGGCGCGCACTTCAACATGTCCCTCGCCGACCTTGCGAGCGGATCCAACCTCTTCTCCACCGAGAGCGATCCGCGCGGCTGTGGTCTCTCGAAGCTCGGCTATCAGTTCGTGGCCGGCGTGCTGCGGCACGCACCCGCCATCTGCGCGGTCATCGCACCCACGGTCAACAGCTACAAGCGGCTCGTGCGGCGCGGCTCCATGTCCGGCTTCACCTGGGCGCCGGTCTTCGTCTGCTACGGCAACAACAACCGCACCAACATGCTGCGCATTCCGCTGGCCGGCGGCCGCGTCGAGTGCCGTGCGGCCGACAGTTCGTGCAACGTGTACCTCGGCGCCGCGCTGATGCTGGCGGCAGGTCTCGAAGGCATCCGCGAAGGCCTCGACCCCGGCGAACCGCACGCCGAGAACATGTACCTCTACTCCGATGCCGAGCTCGCCGCGAAGGGCATCAGCTGGCTGCCGCGCAGCCTGGGCGAGGCGATCGATGCCTTCGAAGCCGATCCGCTGGCGAAGTCGGTGTTCGGTCCCGTGATGTTCAAGTCATACATCGACTACAAGCGCGCCGAATGGCATTCGTTCCAGACCGCGGTGACGGACTGGGAGCGCAACCGCTATCTGAAGCATTTCTGAACCGGAACCGATCGGAGGATCGCGTGGTGCACGCGACCCGCCCGGCCGGACGAGCTACGTCAATCAGGAGACTCCCATGCACGCCACGATGGATGCCACACGAACCAGAACGCCACTCGACGAACTGCTGCGAGAGGTGAAGCGCATCGGTGCGCTGCCGCTCGACCTCGCTGAGACGCTGCCTGCCGCGGCTTACACCGATCCCGACTTCTTCAATGTGGAGATGGAACGAGTTCTCAAAGCGGGCTGGGTGTGCGTGGCCCATGCGAGCCAGTTGGCGCAGCAAGGGGATTACCTGTCCCTCAATCTGCTGGGCGAACTGGCGGTGGTCGTCAACGACGGCAGCCGCATCCGCACGCTGTCCCGGGTCTGCCTGCATCGATGGGCACCCATCTGTGAGGGTTCGGGCAACACCCGCAATTTCGTATGTCCCTTCCACAAATGGGCGTACGGACTCGACGGCCGGCTGATTGGCGCACCCCTGATGGACCAGGCTTCGGCCTTCGAACTCGACCGCTGCACCCTCCCCGAGTTCAGGACCGAGATGGTCGGCGGATTCGTGTACGTGAACGTCGATGGAAATGCCGCCCCCCTCGCGCCGGCGCTGGCGGACATGTCGGAACTGCTCGCGAACTACCAGATGGAGCGCCTCGTCATCGGCGGCACGCTCGAGTACGAGTGCAAGTTCAACTGGAAGATCATGGTGGAGACCTTCATGGAGTGTTACCACCACATCGGCCCGCACATAGAATCCTTCGAGCAGGACTTTCCGGCCCGCATCAGCTACATCGAGGACTCGCGTCCGGCGTGGACGCGCGGCTTCGCGGTGGCGCGACCAGAGATCGTACCGGACGTCTTCGATGTGGGATTGCCGCGTTTTCCGCTGGTGACTGCGGAGGAGTGCAGCGCTTTCGGCCTGTATCTCATCTATCCGTGCCACCTGCTCGCGACATTTCCCGACCGCGTGGTCTGGTTCAACGTCCAACCCATCGCAGCGGACATGACACGGCTCACCGTCCATCAGATGGTGCAGCCGGAAACGCTGTCCGTACCGGGCTTCGCGAAAGAAATGGAGATCCAGAACAAGGTCTGGGACGTTGTCAACCTCGAAGACATCGCCGTCAACACCTCGCAGCAGGCCGGCGCGCTGTCGGGTGTGGTGAAGCCGGGCCGCCTGAGCCATCTCGAGAAGGCCATCTGGCAGCTCGGCTCGTTCGTTGCCGGAAAGGTGGCCGGCAATCCGTCGGTGCGGCACCGGTAGCCGTCTGTTCGCGCAGAGGAGAAGGGCATGGCAGCGGTAGAGGAAATCGAGAAGGTGAGCAGCGGCATCGATGAACTCCTGCACGAAGTGCAGCGGATCGGAGGGCTGCCGCTGCAGCGTGCGGAAACGCTCCCGCCGGGTGCATATACCAGTCAGGCGTTCTTCGACCTGGAGGTGAAGCACGTTTTCAAGGCTGGCTGGACGTGCGTGGCCCACGTGTCGCAACTGCCGGGCAAGGGCGATTACCTGTCGCTCAACTGGCTGGGCGAGCAGATGGTCGTGGTCAACGACGGAGCGCGCATCCGCGTGCTGTCCCGCGTGTGCCTGCACCGCTGGGCCCCCATCTGCGAAGGCAAGGGCAACACCAGCACTTTCGTCTGCCCGTTCCACAAGTGGTCCTACACGCTCGAAGGGCGGCTGATCGGCGCTCCGTTGATGGATCAGGCCGAGTCCTTCGACCCCGCCAGTTGCACGCTGCCCGAGTTCAGGTCGGAAGTCGTGGACGGCTTCGTGTTCGTAAACGTCGACGGCACTGCCGATCCGCTCGGGCCCGCGGTGGCGGACATGTCCGAGGCGCTCGCCAACTATGAACTCGACCGTCTCGTGGCGGGTTCGGTGCTCGAGTACGAGTGCAAGTTCAACTGGAAGATCATGGTGGAGACCTTCATGGAGTGCTACCACCACATCGGACCGCACGTGGACACGTTCGAGCCTGATTTCCCGGCGAAGATCAGCTACGTGGAAGACTCGCGCCGCGCGTGGACGCGCGGGTTCGGGGTTGCACGGCCGGAGGTGGTGCCCGATGTGTGGGACGTGGGGCTGCCCCGGTTCCCCAAGGTCAACGCGAAGGAGTGCGAGGCTTTCGGGCTGTATCTGATCTATCCGTTCCACATGCTCGCCACGTTTCCCGATCGAGTGGTGTGGTTCCAGGCGCAACCCGTCGGCCCCGACGTCACGTTGCTGCGCTGCCAGCAGATGCTTTATCCGGACACCAAGGCGCTGCCGGATTTTCCGAAGATGATGGAGATCCAGGACAAGACCTTCGATGTCATCAACCTGGAGGACATCTCGGTGAACGAGAAGCAGCAGATCGGTGCCAAGTCCGGGTTCGTCAAGCCGGGGCGTCTCAGCCATCTCGAGAAGGCCATCTGGCAGCTCAACCAGTACGTGGCGCACAAGATCACCGGCACCAGCCGCACGCTGCTGCACCGGTAGCGCACCCGCATCGAACGTCGCAATGGGTTGCCGCTTCGTATTCGACGACGGGGAGACTTGCGATTCGTCCCCCGCGGCCGGGGAGTCACTGCTGGCGACGGCGGAGCGTGCCGGCGTCTCTCTGCTCGTCGACTGCCGGGAGGGCACTTGTCTGTCGTGCAGAGGACGGTTGACTCACGGTGAGGTCCGCTACGCGGAGCGGCACGAACGCACCGTGCGCTTGGCTCCGCTCGCGGCCGACGAAGTCCTGTGCTGCATCGGCGAGCCCGCGACGAGCGACTTGGAAATCACCTTCGGGTATCCCCGCGCAGCGGTGCGCCCCGTGCGGAAGATGGTGCTGGAAGTGCTCGAGGTGGCGCCGCTATCCGAGCGCGTCATGGCATTGCGCGGTGCGGTCCGGGGCCGTTTCAAGCTTGCTTTCATGCCCGGCCAGTACCTCGAGGTGCAGGTGCCGGGCAACTGCAGTCGCCGCAGCTACTCGATGGCCAACGCTTCATCGAAGCCGAACGAAGTGGAGTTGCACGTGCGCATCATCCCCGGCGGTGCGATGAGCGACTATCTGCAGCATCGCGCGAAACCGGGCGATCTGCTCGACGTGCGCGGCCCGTTGGGCGTCTTCTATCTGCGCCGTCGGCCTGCTGCACGCGTGTTCGTGACCGGCGGCACCGGCCTCGCGCCCGTAGTCGCCATGCTGCGCGATCTGGTGGCGTGGGGCGAAGTGAACCGACCGGTCTCGGTGCTGCACGGCGTGACCACGCGGGGCGACCTGTATGGTCTCGAGGAAGTGCGGGCCCTGCTGGCGAATTTCGTCGATCAACGGCTGGCCGTGGCCATGCAGGAGGCCGACGCCGCTTGGGAGGGCGTGCACGGACGGGTCACCGACCTGCCGCTTGCGGATGAACTGGCGCGGCTCAAGGGCGACCTCGACGTCTACCTGTGCGGACCGCCACCGATGATCCAGGCAGTACGCCAGGTGGCGGATCACGCCGGCATTCCGCCCGAGCGCGTGTTCGCGGAAGCCTTCTCGGCAGCACCGGCCTCGGCCACCACGATTTCCTGAACGGAGCAGATTACATGGACCTCGAACTGAAGGGCCTGCGCGCCCTCGTCACCGGCGGCACCAGAGGCATCGGTCGTGGCATCGCGGACACGCTGGCGGCCGAAGGTGCCGACGTTTCCATCTGTGCCCGCAACCCCGTGGAAGTCTCGGCTGCGGTGGAAACCCTCGCCAACAAGGGCGTCAGGACGTTCGGCAAGGCGCTCGACATTGCAGACGCGGCGGCGCTGAAAAGCTGGGTCGATCAATCCGCCGCTGAGTTCGGCGGCATCGACATCGTCGTGGCCAACGTCAGTGCACTGGCACTCGACAACGACGAAGCCGCTTGGAGGATCGGTTTCGACGTGGACTTGATGGGAACCGTGCGCCTGGTCGATGCGGCCCTGCCCTACCTCGAGCATAGCGCCCGGCCTGCCATCGTGACCATCGCCAGCATTTCGGCCCGCGATATCGATTTCACAGCCGGCCCCTATGGGGCCTACAAGGCTGCGATCGTGCACTACACGCAAGGTCTTGCGTTCCGCTTGGGCAGCAAGCGCATTCGCGCCAATTCGGTGTCTCCGGGCGACACGTACTTCGAGGGCGGCGTCTGGGAGAAGATCCGCGCGGAGGATTCGAAGACCTACGAGGCATCCATCACGTCCTGTCCCCTCGGTCGGATGGGCACACCGGTCGAGATGGGCAAGGCCGTGGCGTTCCTCGCCAGCCCGGCCGCGAGCTTCGTCAACGGGGCGAACCTCGTTGTGGACGGAGCACTGACCAGCGGCGTGCAGCTTTGAGGCTCCGGATGACGGGGCCGCGGCCGGCCGCGCGGAACCCGGTCACTCCGGCGCCGCTTCCCGTTCCCGGTTGCCGCTGACGCTCTGTCCGTCGTCCGCCCGCAAGGTCCGGAACGAGAGCGTGGAGAGAATCGTCAGTGCCGCCACGGTAAGGAATGTGGCGTGCAACGCGTGCATGACGGCGATTCGATCGGTCTGAGGTATACCGCCGAGATACCATCCGGCGATCAGTGAAGCGCAGGCCAGTCCGAAGCTCATCGAGAGCTGCTGCATGGAACTCGCGATGGTGCTCGCCATGCTCGAATCACCCGCGTCGACGTCGGCGTAGGCCATGGAGTTGACGCTCGTGAACTGAAGCGAGTTGAAGAACCCCTGGGCGAGGCTGAGCAGCACGATGATGGCGAACGGTGTCCCCTCCCGAACCAGCGAGAACAGACCGATGGTGATGCCGATCATCAGCGTGTTGACGACCAGGATCCGGCGGTAGCCATGCCGCCGCAGCAGCTTCGGAGCGACGACCTTCATGCCGATGGCGGCCAGGGCGGCGGGCATCATCAGCAGACCCGATTGCCAAGCCGGCATACCCAGCCCGATCTGATACAGCAGCGGCAGCAGAAACGGCAGACCACCGATCCCCAGGCGGGTCAGGAATCCGCCCACCACGGAAACGCGAAACGTGCGCAGACGGAACAGCGTCAGTTTCAGCAGCGGGTACACGGTGCGGTCCGCGTGCAGAGCGTACGCCGCCAGCAGCCCGAACGACACCAGGAACAGGATCGCCGTCGACGTCGGATCGAGCCGGTGTTCGCCGAAGATCTCCAGCAGCCACGACAGCAGCGCCGCGCCGCCGCCGAACAACGCAAGACCGACGAAGTCGAGCGGCCTGGGCGCTTCGCCCGCATAGTCCGGCATGTGCCGCCGGATGAACCACAGCGCGACCAGTCCCACCGGAACGTTCACGAAGAAGATCGCACGCCACGAGAACCAATGGACGATGAGGCCACCGACCGTGGGGCCCAGCAGCGGACCGATGAGCGCCGGGATGATCACGAAGTTCATCGCCGCCAGCAGCTCGGCCTTGGGAAAAGTCCGCACGATGGCGAGCCGTCCCACCGGCGTCATCATGGCCGCACCCAGGCCCTGCAGTACACGAGCCGCGACAAGCATGGGCACATTGACCGCGAGACCGCACGCGACGGACGACAACGTGAAAACGGCGACGGCCGTGCCGAACACCCGCCTCGTCCCGTAGCGGTCCGCCAGCCAGCCGCTGATCGGGATGCCCACGGCGAGGCTCAGGATGTAGCTGGTCACGACCGCCTTGAGGCTCAACGGCGCGACGCCGAGGCTCTGCGCCATCGTCGGAACGGCGGTGTTGACGATGGTCGAGTCGAGCTGCTCCATGAACAGCACGGTGGCGACGAGCCACGGCAGGTAACGCTTGACCGCTTCTGTGGTCTGCTGTTGCACGGCTCGCGAAGTGTAACAATCCCGTTCCTCACCGAGAACTCGCCGTCATGAGGACCACCGGAGTCATGGCCGCAGTCACCTTGCGTCCCGCTGCGTCCACCGATGCTCCGTTGCTGCGACGATCGAGGTGGACTTCCTTCTTTCCGCATTTCCACGGAGACGGCAATGCCCCCATGCGGTGGTACAAGAATCGGTCGCCGGGCCTCGGCGCTGCTCGCGGCGTTCATGATGGGTTTGACCGCGGCCGCTCACGCGCAGATTGCGCGGATGGAAGTGCATCCGTTCCCGTCGTCGACACTCACCGACCAGGAGTTCCTGAGCGGCAGCACGGCCGGCAAGCCGGTAACCCTCGGCGGCGCGCTTCGCCTGCCCCGATCCGGCACGGACCAGCTGCCGGCTGTCGTCCTGCTGCATGGGTCGGGCGGCGTATCGGGCTATGTCATCGACTGGGAGCAGGACTTGAATGCCATGGGTGTGGCGACGTTCGTGATCGACAGTTTCACGGCGCGCGGCATCTACCGGACGGATTTCGACCAGTCGCAACTCGCGCGGCTTGCCATGATCGTTGATGCCTACCGTGCACTCGATCTGCTGGCGAAGCATCCTCGCATCGATCCGACGCGCATCGCACTGATGGGCTTCTCGCGCGGCGGCCAGGCTGCGCTCTATGCCGGGCTCAAGCGATTCCAGCGCATGCACGGGACTGCGGGCGTCGAGTTCGCCGCGTTCATCCCCTTCTACGCGAGTTGCGGAACGACTTTCCGCGAGGACGAGGACATGACGGACAAACCGGTGCGGATCTTCCATGGCACCGCCGACGAGATGGTCCCCATCGAGCCGTGCCGTGCCTACGTTGCTCGTCTCCAGGCAAAGGGCAAGGACGTCCGCTTGACCGAGTACGAAGGTGCGGGCCACGTGTTCGACTGGCAGGCGTTGAAGGAGCCGGTGCGGCTCGACAAGGCGCAGTCGACTCGAAACTGCGAACTGATCGAAGCGGACGACGGCGAGGTGGTGAACGCGAAGAACCGACAGCGGTTCACGTATGCCGACACTTGCGTCGAGTTGGGTGGGTCGATCGCTTACGACGAGAAGGCGTCGGCGGCGGTGAGGAAGGCTGTGCGGGAGATCGTCGATACGGTGCTCAAGGGGCAGTAGCGGCTGGCGGGGGAGATGATTGCCCCCACCCTACCCCTCCCCCATCTTCGATGGGGGAGGGGATGCACACACCCACGCGCCGCAACCATAGGCACTCCTTCCCCCACCTTCGGTGGGGGAAGGCTGGGATGGGGGCAACCCCCTGCAACCAACCTCGCAACCATCACCCGTGCGCCATCACCGAATCATCCGGCGCTTCCGACCGATCGTTCATCCCGTAGTCCCGGATCACCTGCGCAACGCGCAACCGATAGTCGGCAAAGATGGACTTGCGTCCCATGCTCTGCACACGCCGATGCTCCTCGACGTTGCGCCACCGCTGCACTGCCGCTTCGTCGCGCCAGAACGACATCGACAGGATCTTGCCCGGTTGCGTCAGGCTCTCGAACCGCTCGATCGAGATGAACCCGTCCACCTCGGCCAGCAACGGCCGCAGATGCGCAGCGGCATCGAGATAATTGCTCCTGCGCTCGGGATGAGGCAACGATTCGAAGATGACGACGATCACGTTCGGACTCCGGTTCCATGGACGGCGATACGATACGCCTGTCGTCGACCCGCCATTGCCGTCGGACCGTCACGCTCACCCATGTTCGAATCGAAGACACAGGCGCCGTTGCACCGCTCGGCCTTCGCGAGGCGCATGCTGCTGCACTTTGCGCTCGCAGCCGGTTTGCTCTTCGTGTCGCTGGGAGTCGGGGTCGCCGGCTACTGGTACTTCGAGAACCTGCCGCCGCTCGACGGATTCCTGAACTCCGCCATGCTGCTGGGCGGCATGGGGCCGGTGGATCCGCCGAAGACACCTGGCGGCAAACTCTTCGCCGGCGTCTATGCCCTGTACGCGGGACTGGTGTTCATCGTGTCGGCCGCGCTCGTGTTCACGCCCATCGTGCATCGGGTGATGCACAAGTTTCATTGGGACGACAAGGCGTGAGTCCGCGCACCGGATAGCCCAGCCGTTCCATGGACCGGCGCATCGTCGCCTTTCATCAGGACGAGGAACTGCACTGGGTCGCCGACCTCGAATGCGGCCACGGGCAGCACGTCCGCCACGACCCGCCGTGGATCAATCGGCCGTGGGTGGCGAGCGCCGAAGGGCGCCAGGCCATGCTGGGGCGGGTGCTGGCATGCAAACGCTGCGACGAGCCACCCGCGCCGGACGACTGAACGGTTTCTGCGACAATGGACCATCGAATCGCAGGGAATCCCCATGGCCGCACTGCATCCGTTCCACCTCGCCTTCCCCGTCACGTCGCTGGACAAGGCGCGCGCCTTCTATGGCGGGCTGCTCGGCTGTCCCGAGGGCCGCTCGTCGGACGAATGGGTGGATTTCGATCTCTACGGTCACCAGATCGTCGCCCATCTCTCACCCGACGAGGCCGGTCATCGGCAAACCAATGCGGTGGACGGCGATAATGTGCCGGTCCGCCACTTCGGTGTGGTGCTGTCGATGCAGGAGTGGGATGCGCTGGCAGCCAGACTCAAGGCTGCAGCCACCAGGTTCGTGATCGAACCCCACATCCGGTTCAAGGGTCAGGTGGGCGAGCAGGCCACCATGTTCTTCCTCGACCCGTGCGGCAACGCGCTCGAGTTCAAGGCGTTCGCTGATCCGTCGAAACTGTTCGCGAAATAGCCCCCATGGCGCTCGAGGGTCGAAGCCGGATCAGGATCGGAACCTTCGCCGCGGCGCTGCTGATCGCTCTCGGGCCTGATCCCGCGACGGCCGCCGACGTCGATCCGCTCCGGCCCGCCGATGCATCGACGGCCGTTCCGTCGAACCTCCTCGCGGAATTGGAAGCGTTCCTGCGCCAACGCAGGGTCGTCACGGAAGACCTTACGGCGGACCAGATGGTCGCCACGATGATCGACTGGTATCGCTTTTCGTCCGCACGAACGGCTGGCGATTCTGCCGGCGACACCCTGCAGTATCGCTATGGCGCCTGGTCCGAGGGCTGCGCCACCGGGTTCAAGCTGAGCCTCCTGCGCCGCACCGGCGCAGGCGCGGATCGCGTCGCGGGCATCACGTTGATGTTCGAGCCGAGCAGCAAGGCAGAGATCGCGGCGTTCTCGACCAGTTCCATGGATTGGCCTTCCATCGAACGGTTCCTCGAGGCCGTGCAGGCATCGCCGGCGTTCCGCCAGTTCGGCTCCGCCCGGCCGATGGGCGTCATGCTCGAACGCGGCGGGCTGCGCTAGCGCCGGGGCCGCGTACCGACGAATCTTCACCCCGTGCGTCAAGATCAGTTGTATGGCCTGGTGACGTTCATCTGCGTCGCCGAGCACAAGAGCTTCTCCACTGCCGCCGTACAGCTCGGTATGTCGCCGTCGGCAGTCAGCCAGTCGATCCGCAATCTCGAGCGGCGTCTGGGCGCGACGCTGTTCAACCGCACCACGCGCAGCATCAGCCTGACCGAAGCCGGTTCGCGCTACCTGGAGCGCATCGCGCCGGCGGTGCGCGAGCTCACCGCGGCGTCCGAACAGCTCGCCGACGAATCCACCGGCAGGCCGTCGGGCCTGCTGCGCCTCAACGTGCCGCGCTCGGGCTTCATGATCGTGATGCAGCCGATCCTGCGCGATTTCCTCGACACGCATCCCGAGATCACGCTCGAGATCTCCATCGAGAATTCCCTGGTCGACATCGTGGCGCTGGGCTTCGATGCCGGGATCCGCTTCGGCGATCGCGTCGACAGCGACATGGTGGCCGTGCGGATCGGCCCGCCGAAGACCGCGCATGTCGTCGCGTCACCGGAGTACTTCTCGCGACGCGGGATCCCGCAGCATCCGCGCGACCTGCTCGAGCACGACTGCATCGGCTTCCGGCACGTCACGTCGGGGCAGATCGAGCGCTGGGGCTTCGAAAGGGATGGCGAAGCGTTCGAACTGGCGGTGAGCGGCCGGTTGATCATCAATGACTCATCCGCATTGGTACAGGCCGCGCTGGACGGTATCGGCGTGGCCTACATGACCAACGGCTACATCGAGCGTTTCATCGACGCCGGCCGCCTGCGCCGCGTGCTGGCCGACTGGAGCCCCGACCTGCCGGGGCTCACGCTCTACTATCCGGACCGGCGGCGGGTGCCGTCGAAGCTGCGGGCGCTGATCGATTTCCTGCGGGAGCGGTACTCGGATCATCCGCCGAATGTGGATGGGAGCATTTCTTAGCGCGGCGTCCCCTCCCCCAGCAACGCTGGGGGAGGGTTAGGGTGGGGCAACGGACGTACGCATGGCGACGACCGCTCGCCCCCATCCCAACCTTCCCCCACCGGTGGTGGGGGAAGGAGTGCCTCGTAGTCACCGCGCCTCGAAGATTTACATCCCCTCCCCCAGCACGCTGGGGGAGGGTTAGGGTGGGGGCAGACGACACGCGATGTGCGCAGCGATATCTGCAAGCACGTCCATCCGCCGTTCGATCACATCGTTGTTCCAGTACCTCACCACCTGCCATCCGGTCTCTTCCAGCCGCTGGGTGCGCAGCGCATCTTCGATGGAACGCTCGGCGTGCTGCCCACCATCCAGTTCGACGGCCAACCGCAGTTCCACGCAGGCGAAATCGACGATGTATCGATCGACGGGATGCTGCCGACGAAAGCGTGCGCCATGGATCTGCCGATGACGCGACTCACGCCACAGGAGCAACTCGGCGTCGGTCATGTCGGCTCGCAATGCACGAGCGTTCGTGCGTTGGCGTTGGGTGATTCGCCCCATGCGGCATCTTGCGATGCGGAAGGGCTCCGTGGCGCAACTGACCCTATTCGAGCGCCTGGCCCCCATCCCAACCTTCCCCCACTGTAGACGGGGGAAGGCGTACCTTCAGGAAAACCCCGCCACCGGATGCGGCACGTACGGCTGTTCGAGCGCCGCCACTTCCTCGGCCGTGAGCTTGACCGTCAGCGCCTTCACGGCATCCTCGAGGTGCCGGATCTTGGTGGCACCGACGATCGGCGAGGTGATCCCCGGCTTCTGCAGCAGCCAGGCGAGTGCCACCTGTGCCATCGGCACACCGCGCTTGTTTGCCACCTCCCATACGCGCTTCACCACCGCGCCGTCGGCTGCGTCATAGCCCGTGTAGAGCTTCTTGCCGAACTCGTCGGTCTCGGTACGAGCCGTCGCCTCGCCCCACGGCCGCGTCAGCTTGCCGCGCGCGAGCGGACTCCACGGCAACACACCGATGCCTTCGGCGCGGCACAGCGGCAGCATCTCGCGTTCCTCCTCGCGATGCATCAGGTTGACGTGGTTCTGCATGGTCACGAACCGGGTCCAGCCGTGACGCGACGAGGTGTACAGCATCTTCGCGAACTGCCAGGCGTACATGGACGAAGCGCCGATGTAGCGCGCCTTGCCGGCCTTGACCACGTCGTGCAGGGCTTCCAGCGTCTCCTCGATCGGCACGGTCGGATCGAAACGATGGATCTGGTACAGGTCCACGTAGTCGGTGCCGAGACGCTGCAGGCTGTGATCGATCTCGGCGAGGATCGCTCGGCGCGACAGCCCTTGCCCATTCGGGCCCGGACGCATGCGACCGTGAACCTTGGTGGCGATCACCACTTCCTCGCGCTTCGCGAAATCCTTCAGCGCCCGCCCGACGATCTCCTCGCTGGTACCGTCGGAGTACACGTTGGCGGTGTCGAAGAAGTTGATGCCCGCCTCGAGCGCCTGCTTGATGAAGGGCCGGCTGTCCTCCTCCTTCAAGGTCCAGAGGTGCGCCCCCCGCTCCGGCACTCCGTAGCTCATGCAGCCGAGGCAGATCCGGGACACCTCCAGGCCGGTCGAACCCAGTTTCACGTAGTCCATGGCGTTCCTTCCCGTCGTCGATGCTGTACGAAGGCCGCTACTCTAGATCGCGCCGCGCCGGCTGATTAGCGGCCGCCCCCGGAAAGACTCCTGAAGGCAGCCTAACAAATGGCCGGCGGGCGCCCGTTGACACGCCATTGATCAGTTTTGCTTCAAAGGGTGTTTCGCCCGGCCCGGTCGAGTCCGAAGGCGTCTCTGCTACAGTAAGCATCCGCCAGGAGGTCGACGGCGGTTTTTTTTTGGTGGCCCCGCGAGGGTCCGGCCGTCGGCGCCGGATGCGGACCGACCGAGTCAGGGTCCGCAGGCAGCCCGACGCCCGGTCAGCTTTCACGAAACTTACAACGCCGCCGCCCCGCCCGCTTCGCCGCCATGTGGATCGTCCAGGTAGCCCTGCGCCGCCCCTACACGTTCATCGTGCTGGCGCTGCTCATATTGATCATCGGTCCGCTCGCCATCCTGCGGATGCCGACCGACATCTTCCCCAACATCAACATTCCGGTGGTGAGCGTCATCTGGCGCTACACCGGCCTGGCGACGCAGGAGATGGAAGGCCGCATCGTCTCGAACTTCGAGCGCGCCATGTCAGCCACCGTCAACGACATCGAGCGCATCGAGTCGCAGACCTACAACGGCATCGGCGTGGTCAAGGTGTTCTTCCATCCAACCGCGAACATCCCCGCCTCGCTGGCGCAGATCACCGCCATTGCCCAGACCGTGATCGGCGGTTATCCCCAGGGGACGACGGCACCGCTCATCCTCACGTACAACGCATCGACGGTACCGATCCTGCAGCTCGCCCTGTCGAGCAAGACGCTGGGCGAGCACGAGATCTTCGACCTCGCGAACAGCTTCATGCGCACCCAGCTCGCCACGGTGCAGGGCGCGGTGATGCCCTACCCCTACGGCGGCAAGTTCCGTTCGGTCATGGTGGACATCGACACCAAGGCGTTGCAGGCGAAGCGTCTGTCGCCGCTCGACGTGGTCAGCGCGATCAACGCCCAGAACCTGATCCTGCCCACCGGCACGGCCAAGATCGGCGCCTACGAGTACAACGTGGCTCTGAACGGCAGCCCCGCCACCATCGCGGAGATCAACAACTTCCCGATCCGCACCACGCCGTCGGGCACCATCTACATCCGCGACGTCGCCCAGGTCCACGACGGCTTCCAGCCGCAGACCAACATCGTGCGGCACGACGGTCAGCGCGCGGTGCTGGTGAACATCCTCAAGTACGGCACCGCCTCGACGCTCGACATCGTCGAGCGCGTCAAGGCGCAACTCCCGCTGATGCAGGCCGGCCTGCCCCCGGACCTGGTCATCAAGACCGCGGTGGACCAGTCGATCTTCGTGCGCGCCGCCGTGGACGGCGTGGTGCACGAAGCCATCCTGGCGGGCTGCCTCACGGCGATCATGATCCTGCTGTTCCTGGGCAGCTGGCGCAGCACGCTGATCATCGCGATCACGATCCCGCTCGCCATCCTGACCTCGCTCATCTTCCTGTTCGCGCTGGGCGAGACCATCAACATCATGACCCTGGGCGGTCTCGCGCTGGCGGTCGGCATCCTGGTGGACGACGCGACCGTCGCGATCGAGAACATCAGCCAGCACCTGGAGATGGACAAGCCGCTCGACGTGGCGATCCTCGACGGCGCCCAGCAGATCGCCATCCCGACGCTGGTCTCGACGCTCGCCATCTGTATCGTGTTCGTGCCGATGTTCATGCTGAGCGGCGTGGCGCGCTACCTGTTCGTGCCGCTCGCCGAGGCGGTGGTGATCGCGATGCTGGCCTCGTACGTCTTCTCGCGGACGCTGGTGCCGACGCTCGCGAAGTACCTGCTGAAGGCCAACGTGCTGGAACACGGCCACCCGAAGGCGAGCCGCAATCCCTTCGTGCGCTTCCACCTCATGTTCGAGCACGGCTTCGAACGCTTCCGCGACGGCTATCGCGACCTGCTCTCGCGCTCCATGCGGCACCAGAAGTTCTTCATCATCGTGTTCCTCGCCGGTTGCGTGCTGTCCATGGCACTGCTGCCATGGGTGGGGCGTGACTTCTTTCCTTCGGTGGACGCCGGCCAGTTCAAGCTGCATGTCCGCGCGAAGACCGGCACGCGGATCGAGGAGATGGCGCGCCTGTGCGACCTCGTGGAGATCGAGATCCGCAAACTGATCCCGGAGAAGGATGTGGCGACCATCCTGGACAACATCGGCCTGCCGCTCTCCGGCACGAACATGTCGTACAACATGTCGGGCACGCTCGGCGTGGCCGACGCCGATATTCAGGTCTCGCTCAACCGCGGGCACGCACCGACGGCAGACTATCTGCGCCTGCTGCGCGAGAAGCTGCCGGAGAAGTTTCCCGGGCTGATGTTCTACGTGCTGCCGGCCGACATCGTGAGCCAGATCCTCAACTTCGGTCTGCCCGCACCGATCGACGTGCAGGTTGCTGGGCGCAACGTCGCCGGCAATCGCGCCTTCGCGGCGAACCTGTTCCAGAAGCTGAACACCGTTCCCGGCATCGCCGACCTGCGCATCCAGCAGCCGGCCGACCAGCCGAAGTTCAAGGTCACGGTGGACCGCACCAAGGCCCAGCAGGCCGGCTATTCCCAGCTCGACGTCGCGCGCAACGTGCTCATCACGCTGTCCGGCAGCTTCCAGACCCAGCCCACGTTCTGGTTGAACCCGAAGAACGGCGTCACCTACAACCTGATCACCCAGGTGCCGCAGTACAAGGTGGATTCGCTGCAGGAACTGTCGAACATCGTGGTGTCGGCGCCGGGCCGTACCATCAACCAGAACATCCTCGGCGATTTCGCCACCGTCGAACGCGACGTGGAGCCGGCGGTGATCAGCCATTGGAACGTGCAGCCGGTGATCGACATCTTCGGTTCGGTGCAGGACCGCGACCTGGGCGGCGTGGCCGACGACGTCAACCGGATCGTCGCCGAGAACCTGAAGGATCTGCCCAAGGGCTCCAAGCTCACCATCCGCGGGCAGATCGACACCATGATGACGTCGTTCCGCGGCCTGCTGTTCGGCCTGCTGTTCGCGATCCTGCTCGTGTACCTGCTGATGGTGGTCAACTTCCAGTCCTGGCTCGACCCCTTCATCATCATCACGGCACTCCCGGCCGCGCTGGCGGGCATCGTATGGATGCTGTTCGCCACCGGCACGACCGTGAGTGTTCCTGCGCTCACCGGCGCGATCATGGCGATGGGTATCGCCACCGCGAACAGCATCCTGGTGGTGAGCTTCGCCCGCGAACGCCTGCAGGCGGGAGCGGATGCCATCACCGCCGCCGTCGATGCCGGCTTCGGCCGCTTCCGGCCGGTCCTGATGACTGCGCTCGCCATGATCATCGGCATGATCCCCATGGCACTGGGCATGGGCGAAGGCGGCGAGCAGAATGCGCCCCTCGGACGTGCCGTGGTGGGCGGCCTGCTGTTCGCCACCGTGGCCACCCTGTTCTTCGTACCCACGGTGTTCGCCCTGATCCACGGCTTCCGCGCCCGCGGACAGAGTCCCGCGGGGCTCCAGCCGGCCCACGCCTGAAAGAAGTGAGGAGTCGATGATGCAATCGCCTGAATCCCCCTCGACCCGCGTGAGCAGCACTCGACGCCGCATCTCGCGCCGCTGGCTGCTCGTCGGCGCCCTCGTGGCGGTCGTGGCACTGACGCTGTCGTTCGGTCTGCAGCCGCGCCTGCAGGCACGCGAGAATCTCGCCAAGGACGCCGCCACCCGCAGCACGATGGTGGTTTCGGTGATCCGCGCGAAGCAGACGGATGCGACGCGTGAGATCGTCCTGCCGGGCAACATGCGGGCGTACTCCGACACGCCGATCTATGCGCGCACGTCGGGTTACCTCAAGCGCTGGTACGCGGACATCGGCAAACGCGTCAAGGCGGGTGACCTGCTCGCCGAGATCGACACGCCCGAGATCGACGATCAACTGCAGCAGGCCCGTGCCGACCTCGCCAACGCGGAGGCCGAGTACCGCCTCGCCGAATCCACCAATACCCGCTGGGAGGCGCTGCTCAAGACCGACTCTGTCTCGAAGCAGGAGGTCGAAGAGCGCCGAGGCGCCTTCGCGTCGAGGAAGGCCGCGGTGGAGGCGGCCCGCTTCAACGTCGCGCGGCTGCAGAAGCTGCAGTCGTTCAAGCGACTCACCGCACCCTTCGACGGCGTGATCACCGCGCGCAACACCGACATCGGTGCGCTGGTGGATGCCGGTAGCAGTACACCGAGCCGGGAACTGTTCCATCTCGCCTCGACCCAGCGCATGCGCGTGTACGTGAACGTGCCGCAGGCGTACGCAGCCGAAGCCGTACCGGGCGTCGAAGCCGAACTCACGTTGGCGGAATACCCCGGCCGCCGCTTCAAGGGCTCGCTGGTGCGCAACACCCAGGCGATCGACACGGCCTCGCGCACCCTGTTGGCCGAAGTGGAAGTGCCCAACCCCACCGGCGAGCTGCTGCCCGGCGCCTACGCCGAGGTGCATCTCAAGCTGGGTGTGAGCAATCGCGCGCTGCTGCTGCCGGTGAACGCCTTGCTGTTCCGCCCCGAGGGCGTGATGGTCGCGCTGGTGAAGCAGGAGCGCACCGAGCTGGTGAAGATCGCGCTGGGTCGCGACTTCGGCACCGAAGTGGAAGTGGTGTCCGGCCTCGCGCCCACCGACGACATCATCATCAACCCCTCCGACTCGCTGATATCGGGTGTCTCCGTCCGGGTGGTCAAGGACGAGGCGGCACCGCCGAAGGCGAAGAGTTGAGCACGATGATGGTCCGGTTCCCCATGCGTCGCGTTGGCATGCTCGCGCTCACCGCCGCATTCGCCGCGGCGCTGGGCGCGTGCAAGGTCGGGCCGGACTACCAGCGGCCGACGGTCGAGACGCCGGCCGAATTCAAGGAAGCACTCGCCTCCGGCCAGTGGAAGACTGCGGATCCGAACGACCGGACCGATCGCGGCCGCTGGTGGACCGCCTACCAGGATCCGTTGCTCGACGACCTGCAGAAGCGCGTCGATGCCGCCAACCAGGACATCGTCACCGCCGAAGCGCAGTTCCGCCAGGCGCGCGCCCTCGCACAGGGTGCTCGTGCCGGGTTGATGCCCACGGTGGTGGCAGGCGCCAACGCGACGCGGCTCCGTCGTTCGCCGAACGCCTACAACAACCCTTCGCGCAACGGCGATCCGGTGACCGATCTCAGCCTCGGTCTCGACGTGGCGTGGGAGTTGGACATCTGGGGCCGCGTGCGGCGCACCGTGGAGTCGCGTCAGGCCTCCGCGCAGGCGTTCGCCGCGGAGCTCGACAATCTGCGCCTGAGTCTGCACGCCGAACTGGCGGTCGACTACTTCCTGCTGCGCAGCCTGGATGCCGAGCGCGATCTGCTGGAACGCACCATCGTCGCGTATCGCAAGGCGCTGGAACTCACGCGCAACCGGTTCGAAGGCGGCGTCGCCTCCCAGGGTGACGTGTCCCAGGCGGAGACCCAGCTCAACGTCACGCTCGCGCAAATGCAGGACCTGGGCGTGCAGCGAGCCCAGCTCGAGCACGCCATCGCCGTGCTCGTTGGTGAACCCCCAGCGAAATTCGCGCTCGCACCGGTACCGTTCGACGCCGCGTTGCCCGAAACACCGATAGTCGTGCCGTCCGCCCTGCTCGAGCGCCGGCCGGATGTGGCCGCGGCCGAACGTCAGGTCGCTGCCGCCAACGCGCAGATCGGCGTGGCCAAGGCGGCGTACTACCCGACCCTGGTCCTTGGAGCGAGTACGGGTGTGCAAGGGACGGAGATCTCGAACTGGCTGGAGCTGCCGAGCCGTTTCTGGTCGCTCGGACCGGCCGCCGCCATGACACTGTTCGACGGCGGACGGCGCAAGGCGCTCAACGACCAGGCGCAGGCGGCCTACGACGGCACGGTGTCTTCGTATCGGCAAACGGTGCTCTCGGCCTTCGCCGACGTGGAGGACAACCTCGCCGCGCTGCGAGTCCTTGCCGAGGAGGCGCAGCACCAGGATCGCGCCATCGAATCGTCACGCCGCTCGTTGCGCCACACGACGCTGCGCTACGAAGGCGGCGCGTCGAACTACCTCGACGTCGCCATCACACAGGCGATCACGCTTGGCATCGAGCGCAACGCCATCGATATCGCGCGCCGCCGCAAGGTCGCGAGCGTGCGGCTCATCAAGGCCATGGGCGGCGACTGGAAGACGGCCAACCTGCCGTCGGACAAGGATGTCATGGCCCGGGGAACCGCCCCGGCGCGCTGAAGCCGCAGCACCCCTCCCGGGTTGCGGCGCCCGATGCGCGGGCTTACCCTTCCGAGCCAAGCAGGCCTCGGGGGCGGGATCGGAGGCTAGTGCCTGCAGCGGCGAAGTCGTGTCCGGGTAGCCACCTTCAAGGGAGGTTCGCCATGACGGCAGGCAGCGCAGACCTCTTCACGCCCATCCGCATCGGCAGGCTCGAACTGCCGGGGCGCCTCTTCAAGACCGCCACGGCGGAGACGCGCGCGACGAACGACGGCTTCGTCACACAGGAGGTCATCGACTTCTATCTGCCCATCGCGCGCGGCGGAACGCCACTCATCATCACCGGCAACATATACATCAGTCTCGAGGCGAAATCGGCACCGCGCCAGCTGGGCGCCGATCACGACGACAAGATCCCGGGCCTCACCCGACTGGTGGATGCCGTGCATGCGCACGGCACCAGGTTCATAGCCCAGTTGAACCACTGCGGCCGCCAGCTCGTGCCAGCGTTCGTCGGCTCGCCGGGCGCCGTGTCCGCGTCGGAGGTGAAGGAGCTCATGACCGGCACGCGCCCGCGCGCGCTGACAACCGCGGAGATCCATCGCATCGTGGAAGAATTCGCGGCTGCGGCCGAGCGCTGCAAGCGCGCCGGGTTCGACGGCGTTCAGATGCATTCGGCCAACGGCTATCTGCTGAGCCAGTTCCTGACCCCGTACACCAATCGTCGTACCGACGAGTACGGCGGATCGCTGGAGCAACGCACGCGCTTCGGTCGCGAAGTGCTGCGTGCCATCCGCGCCCGGGTGGGTCCCGGCTTCCCCATCATCATGAAGATGAACGGTTCCGACGATCTCTTCCTGCGCGACGGACTGAAGACACCGGAACTGGTGGAAGTGGCCACGATCATGGAACGCGAGGGCGTGGACGCCGTCGAGATCACCGTCGGGCACTACGAATCAGGCTTCTGCATGGCGCGCGGCCGGTTCCAGATGTGCATGCGGAACATGGTGGCCGGTGCGCTCAACTTCGTACCTCCGTTCCGACGCTGGTTCTATCGCACTTTTCGTCCGGTGATCGCGCTCGGCGCGAATCTGCTGTGGAGTCCGTACGAAGGCTTCAACCTCCAGTATGCGCGGCAGTTCAAGCAGCGACTGAAGATTCCGGTCATCTGCGTCGGGGGCTTTCGTTCGCGCGTGGCGATGGAGTCTGCGATCGCGGATGGTGGATGCGATGCGGTGTCCGCGGGGCGGGCGTTCATCGCCGATCCGCATCTGTATCGGCATTTGCGCGATGGTGTGGCCGGTCCGCGTTGTGTGGAATGCAACGCGTGCATCGGGCATCTCGGTGCGCAGCCGGCGGAGTGTTATCACCCGGCGGTGAGGGCGGAGAAGGACGCGATGCTGGCGCGGGAGGGGTGAGGGAGTCATCGCAGGCCCCAATCCCAACCTTCCCCTACCGATGGTGGGGGAAGGGGTGTACGGCGGCCTTTCCCGACGCCGTCGGGAAAGCGGTGTACGACGCCTTCCCCCGGCTTTGTGCCGGGGGAAGGTTGGGATGGGGGCCCGCTCGCAATTCCGACGACCAATTTCGCTGCACGTCGCATCCCTCTCCCTCCCCCACGACGGTGGGGGAAGGCCGGGATGGGGCAGCCGTCCCAGCCTCCGACGATCAGCTCCACCGATCGTCGCATTCCTCTCCTTCCCCCACCGATGGTGGGGGAAGGCCGGGATGGGGGCAGTGCTACCGCCCCTCCAACCTCGAAGTCCCGATCAGCCCCGATGCGATGCGCGCAATCCCGATCGCCATCCACGACAGGAGCCGGTCGAGCCACGGGCGCTGGGCCAGCGACTCCGCCTGGATCAGTTCGCCGCCTTCCACCATGGCGGCTTCGATCTTCGATTGCAGCGCGACCGCGAACGCGCGGTCCTCGACGACCACGTTGGCCTCCCGCGCCATCAGCAGACTGAGAGGATCGATATTGGAGGACCCCACCGTTGCCCAGTGGCCATCGACCACGGCGACCTTGGCATGCAGCCACGCGACTGTGTAGTCATGCACCTCCATGCCTGCCGACAGCAACCGGCCATGCAAGGCACGCGTGACGTAGTGCACCCAGAAATACTCGCGCTTGCCCTGCAGCAGCAGGCGCACCTTCACGCCGCGCTGCGCGGCGCCGCGGAGTGCACGACGAAACCGGCGGCCGGGTAGAAAGTAGGCGTTGGCGATCAGTATGTCACGCTGGGCGCCCTCGATCGCCTCGAGATACGCATCCTCGATCGTGCGACGGTTGCGCAGATTGTCCCGGACCAGGAAAGCCGCCCGCAAGCCCTCCTGATAGGAGGGCTGCGGCGCGCAACGTTCCATCCGCGGCCCCACCCGGCGCCCGACCCGTGTCCATTCCACGAGCTTCCAAAGGCGCCACACGGCAGCATGCATGTCGGCGACGATCGGCCCTTCCACCCGCACCGCGAAGTCGAATCGCGGCTGACCTTCGCCCCTGCCGTTCCGATCGTCGTGGATGTTGATCCCGCCGCAGAATCCGATGCGGTGATCGATGACCACGAGCTTGCGATGCATGCGTCGCAGGCGATTGCGCTTGAAGCGGAACCGTTCGCGTTCGGGGCGGAAGACGAGGATCGAAACCCGGGCACTCTCGAGAATCTGCCGCAGCGGCGGCACCAGATTGGCCGCCCCGAAACCGTCCACCAGCACGCGAACCGCAACGCCGCGACGGGCAGCGCGCGCCAGGCACTCCGCGATGCGCCGCCCGGTCGGATCGTTCTCGAAAAGGTAGGTCTCGAGATGGATTTCCTCGCGCGCGGCGTCGATGTCCGCCTCCAGCGCGGGGAAGTACTCGTCGCCGGTCGTCAGCAGCGCGATGCGGTTGCCCGCAACCCATTCATTCATTTCGGTGGCGCCGGCCTTCTCACGCCTTCGTGAGAAGCGCCGAGAGACAGACGTGGTCCGAGAGCTTCGAGAACGCCCGTCCGCGGTGTGCGTGGGCGATCTTCACGTGGAAGCCACGGATGTAGATGCGATCCAGGTTCAGAAGAGGCAGGCGGGCCGGGAAGCTGGCCGCGGGCCGGCCGTGCGTCGCCTCGAACACTTCGGCGAGGCGGAGGTCATGGGCAAGCCGGTGCCCGGCACGACGCGTCCAGTCGTTGAAATCGCCCGCCACCACCAGCGGCGCATCCGGCGGCACAAGGCGATCGATGCGTTCCTTCAACCGCTCGACCTGACGGTGGCGCCACACGGCGAACAGGCCCAGATGGACGTTGATGCAGTGCAGCCGCTGCGACCAGCCCGGCACTTCGATCTCGCAGTGGAGCAGTCCGCGGCGTTCGAGCGTGGACATCGAGATGTCCTCGTTGTCCCAGTTCGCGATCGGAAACTTCGACAGGATCGCGTTACCGTGATGACCATGGTGGTACACCGCATTGCGGCCATAGGCGAACTCCGGCCACAGCGTATCGGCCAGGAACTCGTACTGAGGCGCTGCGGGCCAGTTCGCGTGCCGGGCCGCGTGCTGCATGTGCAGCCCCTGCACTTCCTGCAGGAACACGAGGTCGGCTCCGACCGCGTGCAGCTTTTCCCGCAGATCGTGCACGGTGAGCTGCCGCTGGAACTGCGAGAAACCCTTGTGGATATTGAAGGTGACGACGTGGAGAGCTTCCATGCGTCGGTGTCGCGAAGGGCTAGGGAATGGAGAGCAGGCGGCGCATCACCGCTAGCGCGGGCAGCATCAGGGGCGGAACTCTAAATAGCGGTCCAACAGATGGGCGTCATCGAAGTGCCGCGCGGACACGGTAGCGCGCAGCGCCCGGTGCGGGCAGCGCGGCGTAGGCACTTCGATGGAAAGCGCGAGCAGCATCACGGCCGGA